>OLSG01000402.1_pt1 | contig 56102 bp, 68 predicted proteins | sample 1673041 | NCBI WGS metagenome assembly OLSG01 (sample SAMEA3136749, study PRJEB25190) | human gut metagenome | reverse complement strand
ACCAGAAGGCATTAAGATGTGCCACGCCGCCGCCACCGCCCTCTCCACGCTCCAGGCCGAAAACGAGAGGCTGAAATCCCTGCTTGGTGAAAGCGGGCAAGACCTATGGAGCAAGGAAAACCAACGCGCGGACCGCTTAGAGGCCGAAAACGAGAAGTTGCGGGCCGAGCTGGAGCAGGCTCGTGAATCACTGGATTTTGCGCGCACAAAAGATGCTGAAATTGTACGCCTTGGAATGGAGCTGGAGCAGGTGAAGCGGGAGAATGAAATCCTAAAACATGCATTACAAAATTGGCACGAGGAGGACTGACATGGAACGGTTGAGTGACTTTGCTGCTGATATTGTCAATGATCTGTATGAAAATTCTGATTGGTACGGCGACCGCTCTTTGATAGAAGCTGCCATTAACCGCCTCGCAGCCTACAAGGACACGGGGCTGGAGCCGGAGGAAGTCAATGTTATCGCTGGCCTTGCGTCTGAGAACTGCGCAAAGGTAGCGGACAAGATAGACCAGCTTCTTTCCGATGACAAAGAGCTGGAGCAATATCGCGATCTCGGCCCCATTGACCGCCTCCGCGAACTTAAACAGGCCGACGATGAGGGACGGTGCGTGGTGTGTCCGTGCAAGGTTGGAGACAAACTGTACGAAGTGGAAAGGTACAGAAACTCCGGGAAAGTGGAAATCGTAGAACGTATAGTACAATCCATAGAATTTTTTGCGGACGGGTACTATGTAAAAATGTACCGTTGGAGACCTTGCAAAGAAACGAATGGAGTATTAAGTCAAAAAGTGGATAGCTGGGTAAAAATAGAGGATTTCGGGAGAACCGTCTTTTTTGCCCGCAAGGATGCCGAGGCCGCACTACGGAGGGAGCTAGAATGAGTACATTTGGAGATTGTCCAAAACAATCAATTTATGAAGATATTTGTTACCACCAGAGTCAAAATAATATCTCCAAGGTAGAACTTATGACAATGTTGGCTGAAATTATTGCCTATATAGGGGAGAATTTTGAATGAAGGAGTACATCGAGAGGGCAGCCGTTCTGAAAGTCCTGGAGGAATATTACCCTGGAGTAGATGAGCGACTACATATTGTCAAGGATATTACGTCTATCCCCACCGCCGCCGTTGCGGAGGTGCGGCACGGAAAGATTATAGAGACTATCAAAGATGGCAAAATGAATCGAGTGTTCTCATGCTATGGACATGATTTTACGGAATTAACATGCTGGTATATGCCAAAATACTGCCCCAACTGCGGCGCTCGCATGGACAAGGAGGACGAGCATGGAAGCGAATTTGATTGACCGCGATGTTGCAGAGGATTATTTTGGGTGCTCAGATTGGGAAATCTTAGCAAAAGAAACTCTTAGAGAAGTGCCACTCGTCGACGCCGTGCCTGTGGTCAGGTGCAGGGAGTGCAAGCATTATCATTCCGATACAGGCTGGTGCGATCAACTATCATATTTTCAGACCTCGGACGGGGAACCTTGTTCTCCGGCTGAGAGTATGGACTGGAAGATGTTCCAGGAAAACGACTATTGTTCTATGGGCCAGCGGAAGGAGTCCGAGCATGACTAAGTGCTGCGCCACCTGCCAATGGTGGGACGGAGATCGCTTTTGTGATTGCCCTGACAACGGGGTGTTTTTAACACATGGAAATGACACCTGTGCCAACTGGAAAGCTGAGGAATGCGCCACCTGCGCCTGGTACGAGGACTTCCAGGGTGTGTGCTGTAACGGGGATTCCCCGCACCGCGCCGACTTCACGGAGCCGGATCAGCGGTGCAGGGAGTGGGAAAGGAAGGAGGACGGCCATGAGCAGTGAACTGTGGCTTGGCTATGTGGTGGAGGATGATATGTTGGAGCCAACAAAACATAAGGAGAAGGCCAACATGGATAAGCCGACGAACAACGATCAGCAAGCCAAAGCAGACGCAGGGAAGCCTCGCCCCACGCTTACTCCTGTTAGTCTAATCGACGCTGTGACGGCGGTCCGTATGTACGGGAACGCAAAGTATCACGACCCAGAGAACTGGCGGCAGGTGGAGCCGCAACGTTACCGGGATGCACTCTACCGGCACTGGCTGGCCTATCTCAAGGGGGAGAAGTGCGATCAGGAAAGCGGCCTACCTCACCTGTGGCATTTGGCTTGTAATGCGGCATTTTTGATTGAGATGGAGGGCAAAAAGTGAGAGAGATCCTTTTCAAAGCCAAGCGGCTGAATGATGGCGAATGGGTGGAGGGAAACATTGTGTATGTCGCGGAAGATGCCGACTTTATGCCTGGAGCGTATATTCTACCGCGGCTAGTATCGGCCAGTGCGGCCCCGCCCACAAAAGGTATCATGCTCGGCGATTTCTTTGAGGTTGACCCCTCCACGGTCTGCGAGTACACCGGCCTGATCGACAAGAACGGGAAGAAGATTTTTGAGGGGGATATTGTTGAGGGCATTGACTTCTCCGCAGAAGATGGGTATGGAGTCGTGCAATGGGATGATGGCGCGTTTGAAGTGGTTGGAAATGATATTTGTGGCACATTCCACGAAAACTATTGGGGAAAGTACTTTGAGGTCATCGGCAACAAATTCGATGGAGGAAAAGATGATAGTCAATGAACAAAGGGAAGTGAAACTTGTAAACTGCTGTAATGCGATTTATGCTGAGGACGAGCTAATTAACGCTGCGCTATGGTATAGTGATAAACCGATTTGCAGTACAAAGAAAATAGTTTTACGTAGGAACTATCCATCAATTTGCATTTACGATAAAAAAATTGGGATTCATAGATTACTCATGATGTACTGGCTACAAGGAGAAATACCGGATGGATATGTTGTCCACCACATCAACGAAAACAAGTTGGATGCACGAAAAAAGAATTTGGCCCTTGTCCCATTTACGACACATCAACACTATCATAATGCAGGGAAAACTTTGACAGTTCAGCATCGGGAAAAAATAAGTCAAGCAAATTACAGAAGGTGGGAACGAGTGCGAAAAGATAGCATCCACGACGGGGAGGGCGGACAGCGTGAGGAGGGATAGCCTTTGACCAGCCAAGGAATAGAAACATTTCTCTCCTATCTACGAGAAACCGAGCAACGATACCATATGTCCGAAGTGAACGAGCAGGAAGCAAATAATGAGACTCAGGATATCCTACATAGCTTGGAGCTTCAGGATCATGACTATCACGACTTTGCTCGTCTATCGAAGGAGCTGAGAGGAGTCCGCCAGAAAAGACGGGCTGCAAAAGACACTATGAGTGAGACGGCCCCGGTGCTTGATTGGATAGACCAAAACCGACCAACAATCAAGAGCCTTGAACGACTCCTGGGTGATGTGCGGAAAGCTGAGAAGAGTACTGCCAATCGAATCTATACCCCCAGGACGAGGAGGGATAGCCCTTGAACGAGTTCAAGGATAGGCTGCGAAAACTGAGAGAAAAAGAGCGGCCCGTTATCAGCATGAGAGTAAAATCTGAACTTATAGGACTTGGAAGTGATTCATTGCGCAGATACGAGCGAGGCGAAAGGGAGCCTAAGCTGACTGAACTGAAAAAGATAGCAAATCACTATCATGTTAGCCTGGATTATCTCTGTTGGGACGAAGGAGAGCAAGAACCAAAACTTTAAGCATATCGCAATAATATTTTATAAGCGCCTCCGTTTGGAGGCGTCATACACAAAATACATGCGACAATGGGAGCATGGGGGCATACCCTGTGCTCCCTATCTCTTTCTCCTTCTTCCTGCACCCGTCGGGAAGTGCAAATAAAAACCGCCCCACTAGGGGGCGGAATCTCCAAATCGTTCAACTGGAATATTTAATGCATTGGCCAGTCTGATGGCTGTTTTAACCTCGATCTGACCGAGGTCGATCTCTCCGGACTCATATTTCGCAATAGACCGTCGGCTGGTTCCGGCCATATCTCCAAGAGCCTGCTGGGTCAGACCGGCGGATTTTCTGATGGATTTAAATTCCTGCCCTGTCATATTTACTCCTTCCAAGGGAGCTCACGCCCGTTTTTATAGCACCAGCCCTTGTTCTCGTCGTATTTGATATAGCTGTAATCATTGAGAGAATGAGCCAGTTCTGCTCGATAGGTTTGTTCATCGCTAAAATAAACGCAGCCATCCTCGTCCTGCTCAATCCAGTATCCGTTTCCATCATAAATTGTCTTCATATCATTTACCTCCTTGGATTTTCCATCTTGATAGTATTATTATATGCCTTTTAATTCGCATTTTCAATTGACGAAACAAACAAAAATGTGACTTTTGATTCTCACATTTGCACAATATGCCTCTCCTCGCCGCATGAGGCGGGCGGTGGCACCATTGAGCGGTGGCGGAATAAGGTAGACGCTGACTGGTAGGGGGACACACTCGGTGGAAGTCCGGGGGGCCTGGTGGTTAGGTAAACACGCCCTATGGAACCACGCTGTGAGGTGCAAATCCTCACCCGCTCAAACAGGCCCGCGGCAAGCCTGACCAAACCCGCAGCATACCCCGAAAGGGGTATATATGCCGCACCGCAGTCGCAGGAGACGGGGGCGGGGAGAACAACAGATGAAAGACAGAATAAAACGCCATAGAGTAGGAGAAGTATCCAGCAAGTATGGATATAACCCAGAGCAGTTCAACAAGGACCTGGAAGTGCGCAAGGCCCGATCGGATGCGCTGTGGGCAGACTTCCTGGAGTGGATGAAATTACACAGGATCACGCCGGATGAAGCAAGGCTGCTGCTTGTTCGACTGTATGAGGAGTATTTGGAGTAGGTGGTGAGCCCATTGTGGCAAAAGGCAAATATCAACGGTGGCTGGAACCGGATGGGCTTCTGCTGCTTGAGGGATGGGCCAGGGATGGTCTGACTGACGAGCAATTAGCCGGGAAGATGGGTATAAACCCAGCAACTTTGTATGACTGGAAGAACAAATACCCTAAGATTTCCGAGGCCTTAAAAAAGGGCAAGGAAGTTGTAGACATACAAGTAGAAAATGCACTGTTAAAGCGCGCACTTGGGTATGACTATCAGGAACAAAGAATCGAAAAGTCTGATAAAGATGGGACGAAGATCATCCAGACAATCCGCCACATCCCAGCTGATACCACCGCTCAGATCTTCTGGCTCAAAAACCGCAGACCTGACAAGTGGAGGGATAAGCCGGAAGTGTCGGCACTGCCTAATGATGCGATTAAAGAGGACGGGCTTAGTCAAAGCCTGCGGGAAATGGCGGAGGAGTTGGAGAGCGACGCATGATTTCGGAAAAGCAAAAGAAAATCCTCGCCTTTCCCTACTCCAAGTATGACGCCATTATCTGCGACGGTGCTGTCCGTTCTGGCAAGACCTCTATCATGATGTGGGCGTTTGTAGGCTGGGCCATGCGGGAGTTTTCCGGCCAGCGGTTCGGCATCTGCGGCAAGACCGTGGATTCTGCATCGAAGAATATCATCGTTCCGCTCATCTCCATGTCGCTGGCGAAGGAACGTTACACCCTGCGCTGGCGGCGGGCAGAGAAGATTTTGGAAGTGCGGCGGGGGGCCGTGACCAACTTCTTTGAGGTGTTTGGCGGAAAGGATGAAAGTTCTTTCATGCTCATCCAGGGTCGCACGCTGGCTGGCGTACTGCTGGACGAGGTGGCCCTGATGCCCCGCTCCTTTGTGGAACAGGCGCTGACCCGATGTAGCGTGGACGGGGCGAAGCTGTGGTTCTCTTGCAACCCTGACAGTCCGCAGCATTGGTTTTACTTGGAGTGGATCAAGCGCCATAAGGAACGTAATGCTCTGTATCTCCACTTCGAGATGACGGACAATCCCGGCCTCAGTCAAAAAACCTTGGAGCGGTATCAATCCATGTTTGCCGGGGTGTTCTATGACCGCTACATCCGGGGCCTGTGGGTCGTGGCGGAGGGGCTGGTTTATCCGATGTTCAATATGGACAAGCACGTCATCCACGGAAATCCAGACGGCCCGGGCGTGTATTACATATCCATCGACTACGGCACCGCAAACCCCACGGCAATGGGCCTTTGGCGAGTCCACCATGGCGAGGCAGTCATGATGGCGGAGTATTACTATGACGGGCGGGCTATGCGGCAGCAGAAAACCGACGAGGAATATTATCAAGACCTGGAGGAGTTCGCCGGGGGCAAGAAGATAGAGCGTGTCATTGTTGATCCTTCGGCGGCCAGCTTCAAGGAGTCCATCCACCGGCACGGAAAGTTCGCCGTGTGGGATGCCGACAACTCTGTGCTGGATGGTATCCGGCTGACGGCCACTCTTCTTCAGGATGGGCGGCTAAAGTTCCACGAAAGCTGTGAGAATACATTTCTGGAATTTCAATCCTACATGTGGGATGGGGATGCCGGAGAGGACAAAGTCATCAAAGAGAACGACCACGCCATGGATATGATAAGGTATTTTGCTAATACGGTTATGTGGAGAGAGATCGCATGAGCATTTTCACTGGCCTGTGGGGCCGTTTGAAAAACTTCATATTTCCCCAGGCGGTGACACAGAGAGAGTTTGGCGTCCGGCCTGCAACAGGGCAGACCATGGAGCGGAATATCAATCTGTGGTATGCCATGTACATCAATCAGCCGCCGTGGGCCGTTCCGCCTGTGGTGCCGATGGGGCTGCCGGCGGCGATCTGCCGGGAGTTGGTGAGGCCAACGTTGTCTGAACTTACGGTGAGTATTGCCGGGAGCACAAGGGCAGAATATTGCAACGAGCAGTTCAAGGCGGCGCAGGAAAACCTGCTTCGCCAACTTGAATTAGGGCTTGCCGTTGGAGGAATCGCCTTCAAGCCGTATATCTACGGAAATCGTGTCCTGGTAGATGCTACCAGCGCAGCAGCGTTTCAACCGACAAAGTTTGATGCGGCGGGCGTTTGTGTCGGTGGGGTGTTCCGAGAGAAAGCGCAGGTCAACGATAAATACTATGTCCGTCTGGAGTATCACAATCTGGAGGGCACTACATACACCATCCAGAACAAGGCGTATCACAGTGACAGTAGCGGTTCTGTTGGAGCGGCAGTAGCTCTGAGCGAAGTGTCGGACTGGGTGGATATTCAGCCGGAAGTCAAGATAGAGAACCTGGAAGGGCCTCTGTTCGCTTACTTTAAGCCGCCGCAGTCCAACAATGTGGACACGGATGACCAGACGGGAATGTCTATCTATGGCGGCTCTGTGGTTGATCTCATCCGGAGAGCGGACGAGCAGTGGGACTTGATCCGCTGGGAGTTCCAGAGCGGACAGAGAAAGATATTCATGGACGCAACCGAAACGGTGGCTAGGGACTTTGACAAGCGCTTGTTTGAAATCGCGCCGTTCTCTCGGGATGGGAAATTCTTTGAACAGTTTGAGCCAGAGTTTCGGGACGAGCCGCTTTATCGTGGGCTTCAAAATATCCTGAAACAGATCGAGTTCCAGGTTGGCCTGTCCTATGGCACGCTGTCCGACCCGCAGAGCGTGGAAAAGACGGCCACGGAGGTGCGTAACAGCAAACAGCGGATGTTTGTCACTATAGACAGCATCCAGAAAGCGTTGCAGCACACCTTTGACAGCCTGATCTACGCCATGGACGTGTATGCCACGCTTTATAATCTGGCCCCTGCTGGTGATTATGAGGTTACTTATTCTTGGGGAGACAGTGTCCTTGATGATGCTGATGCAAAAGAAAAGGAGCGGGCCAACGACCGGCAGGATGTCTCCATGGGCGTTATGAACGATTGGGAGTACCGAGCTAAATGGTACGGCGAGGATGAGGCCACGGCCAAAAAGATGCTGCCGAAAATGGAGGACATGAATACGGAGGGGGAGAACGAGATTGAATGATTGGAAATACATAGTTCTGATAATCTCTGTCGCTTTCATTCTTTCCGTTATCGGCTATATCCTGAAATACTCGTTTGGGGTGAATGTGCTTGAGGGGGTGGTCAGGTGAAATACCCTTTTTAGCCCCGAGGTATTGGACGCCCTCCCAGAAGAACTTGCCGAGCTGTACCGCAGTCTGGAGGCAACCCTCCTTGACGAGATATGTTCCCGGCTGAAATTGGCCGGAGAACTGAACGAAGTCACGGTGCAGGATATCCGGGCCCTTCGCTCCCACGGGATCAGCCTGGAGGAGATCGAAAGGGCCATCCAGCGCACGGCCAGCATCAGTCAGCGGGACCTTCAAAAGCTCTTGGACGATGTGGTAGAGCGTAACCAGCAGTATTACCGGGAGGTCATGGACCTTGCGGGTGTAACAGCCCCGGAGACGCTGGTGAGCATCGAGGACACCTGGGCTATCTACGAGCAGACCCGGCAGACCTTCCGCAACCTGACCCGCTCCATGGGCTTCTTGGTGGGCAACGGGCGGACGATGCTCCCCCCGGCCAGAGCCTATCAATGGGCGTTAGACAACGCTGAGATGCAGGTCATGAGCGGGGCCGTCTCTTACAATCAGGCCATCAAAAGCGCCGTCAAACAGCTTGCGGACAGTGGTATCAAGATCGTGGATTACGGAAGCGGGCACCGAGACCAAATTGACGTGGCTGCCCGTCGTGCAGTGATGACAGGCGTATCCCAAATCTGTGCCAAGTACACAGAGCAGAGCGCGGAATATTTGGAGACCCAATACTTTGAGATATCAGCCCATATCGGAGCCCGTGACAAGGGTGTTGGATGGCAGAATCACAAGGCATGGCAAGGCCGTGTGTACTCTGTCAGAGCCGGTGACAAGTATCCGAACATCTACGAAGTGTGCGGCCTGGGCTATGTGGACGGCTTGGAAGGAGCAAACTGCCGCCACATTAGGACGGCCTTTGTGGATGGTGTAATGGAGCGCACTTATACTGACGAGGAACTGGCCCACATTGACGACGGCCATGATGTGGACTTTGAGGGTAAGCACTATACAGCCTATGAGGCAACCCAGAAGCAGCGGCAGATCGAGCGGACCGTCCGAAAGTTGAAGCGGGAGCAGACCGCATACAAGGCCGCAGGGCTGACAGAGGATGCCCATGCGGTGACAGCCCGCATCAGGCGTCTAAACAAGGAGTATAAGGCGTTCAGCGAGGCGGCGGGACTGCCGTTGCAACGGGAAAGGATGAAGGTATATGAAGAAGTAAAAACTGTTGAAAAACCTGCTGCTCGTGATACAATGGAGAAAATGAGCGGTGGGGGTTCTCCTGTGCATACTGTTGGAAGAATTGATGTTGAGAAATACAAGGTAGTTACAGATAAAATCCAGACAGATGAAGTCATTATTACTGATGAGCGGATCGAACACATCAGAGAACGTCACCCAAATGACTTTGAACTGTATTCACAATACCTAAAACAGATTGTAGAAGAACCTGATTATATTCTGGAGGCCAATAAGCCCAACACAGCATTTCTTTTGAAAGAGTTTCTAGAGGATGATGAAAGATTCCAGCTTATTTTGAGGCTCGCCGTTGAAGGGGATATTCCGGGATATAAGAATTCCATCATTACGTTCCTCAAAGTGGAAGAAAAACGCTATCGAAGATACTTGCGCACAAAGAAAATCCTTTACAAGTCCGAATAAAGCGGCTATAATCTAAGTAGAATAGAATGGTTCTTTGAGGTGGACAATTTCGTGGCATCCACACGCCGATGGTACTGACAGGGGAAACCCGAGAGATGCAGGAGAACGCCACGCCTGCCAAAGAACCAAGCTACAAGGGAGGGGAGCCGCAGAGATGTGGCCCCCTTTTCCCTTTTGAGGTAATATCATGGATGAAAAAGCTATAGCCATTATTAAGGCTATTGTAGAGCGTGGAAATGACGCTGTAGTCCGTAAAAAGGGTGATGGGTACATCATCCAAGAGGACAAAAAGAAAATTGTATATCGCTCCTCCGATTGATTGGAATCGGAGAAGGACCGTTGGGGTCAACTGCTTACAAATCGTAGGCGGTTGGCCCTTTTCATTTTGACCGGACCGAAGTCGCTAAACTACGGGAAAATCAATCAATTTTGGCTATCCGCAAGCCTAAAAGTGCGGGGCGGTGGGTCACGGCAACGACCTAAAAAGCCTAGCCGCAAAGGAGATAGTATGAAAACCGAAGAACTGCTTGAAATTGGACTGACAGAGGAACAGGCAAACAAGGTGCTTGTCATTAACGGAAAGGACATTGAGCGCTACAAGAAGGCGGCGGAGACGGCGAAAACTGATTTGACCGCAGCGCAGGAACAGCTTGCCCAGCGGGATAAAGACATGGAGGAACTGAAAAAGTCTGCCGGTGATGTGGACAGCGTCAAGCAGCAGCTTGCCGAATTACAGGCCAAGTACACCACGGAGACTGAGCAGTACCAGAAGCAGATTGCAGATCGGGATTATTCCGATGCAGTGAGCCGGGCGATTGCAGAAAAGGGTGTGAAGTTCAGCTCCAAGGCGGCGGAAAAGGCGTTCATTGCCGACCTGACCGCTAACCGCCTGTCCGTCAAGGATGGCGCTCTGGATGGTTTTGAGCACTATCTGAAAGGCCAGCAGGAGAGCGACCCGACAGCATTCCAGAGCGACAAGCCCAGCCCCACCTTTGTCAAGCCCGTGGGTCCTGGCGGGCCTCCATCCAACGAGAGCAAGGGGGCCATGTACGCCAAGCAGTTCAACCAAATGTACACACCAAACAACACGAATAAGGAGTGAAACGAATGTCTCATTTTTACCGAGTGAATGGCACGTTCCGGCCCAACTTCCTGGAGAGCGAAGTGGGCCTCGTGCTGAAAACCTACCAGATTCCCAGCACCATGGGCGTTGAGGATGAGTATGGAAACAAGACCGTTGCCGCCGGTACGGTCTATCCCTCCAATGACGCAAGCGCCGTCGGCATCGTGTTTACCGACGTTGACGTGACCCATGGCGACCATGAGGGCAGTGTGATGCTGGCTGGCCGCGTGCTGAAGGAGCGGCTGGACGTGCAGACTGCCGCAGAGACCCCTCTGAAGGCGTCCGGCATCGTGTTTGTGGACGCCCCCGAGGTGTCCCGTGGCTACATCGTGACCTATGAGAAGGATGACGGAACGGGCACCCCCCCGGTTGATCCCAATGAGTACCAGGATGGCAGCTATGCCCCTGTCTCTACGGATTATCCGCTGACTAAAGCCAGCAATACACAGACCGGATGGGCCCTATCCAGCGGCGGCCTTGCCGTAACATCGGTCAAGGTGACCAAAGACACAAAGCTGTATCCTGTGTGGACTCCCTCAGTTTAAAGGAGGATTGACAAATGTCTGATATTTTAACCCTTATTTCCGATTCCGACAGACTGGATTTTTCCCAGAATCTGTCCGTTGCACGCCCGGCCTACCTGGGTGACCGGATTTTCCCTGACCAGAAGACCGAGAATCTCAAGGCGGAGTATCTGCGGCTGGCAAATGGTGCCACCTTGCCTGTGATGGCTACTGTCCACGCCTTTGATACCGAGGCGGAAATCGGCTCCCGGCCCACCTTTGACAAGATGGAGGTCGAGAAGCTACTGATCAAGCGCAAGATCAATCAGACCGAACGGGTGCGTTTGCTGTCTGAATCTGGTGTTCACGCCGATGACGCCATCGTGCGCTATGTCTTTGACGATATGCGTCTGATGGCGGATGCCGTGAAGGTGCGCACCGAGGTCGCCAAGATGGATGTGCTTTCCACCGGTAAGATGAATATCAACGAGAACCGTCTGAAGATGACTGTTGATTATGGCGTCCCTGCCGAGAACCTGTCCTTTGACTTGGACCTGTCTGCCGATGCGGATATTATTGGACAGATCCAGGCCATCGTGGACCAGGCCGCCGATATGGGTTATACCATCAACGAGGCCATCACCTCCAACAAGGTGGTCCGCAAGCTGGCCACAAACAAGGGCATCCAGACCATTATTTTTGGCTCCATCGGTCAGGGCACTTATGTTCCCAACGAGCGGTTGCGTGGCCTGTTCTCTCAGCTCTTTGGATTCGGGACCATCACCACCTACGACCTGCGGTATAAGACGCAGCAGGCGGACGGCACCGAAAAGACCCATCGCTTCTACCCGGAGGACAAGATCACCTTTACCGCTGTACCTCAGATGGGCGTCGGCCTGTGGGGCGTGTCTCCCGAGGAGGCGGAGTACGGCCAGTACAACGAGAAGTCTGCGAATCAATTCATTACCATCACTCAGTGGGCGACCCCCGACCCTGTTGCTCTATGGACGAAGGCGACCGGCCTGTTCATCCCGGTCCTGCCCGACCCCAATGGCCTGTTTGTGGCCTCTGTAAAGCCTGACGAGACCTCGGGGGGTTAAATGAGCTGTTGAGCACGGCTTCGCTCTCCACGCCCGACTTTTCCAGCATGACCAAAGCTGAATTGCTGGATTATGCGGACGAGAACGGCGTGGAGGGCGTCAGCAGCTCCATGAGAAAGGCCGATATTTTAGCTGTGCTCCAGGGGGCGGTCTGATGATCTACGCTGATTACAGCTACTACACAAACGTGTACTGGGGAAACTCCATCACGGCGCAGGACTGGACCAGGATGGCAACTAGAGCAAGTGCGTTTCTGGACTACGCCACAATGGGCCGAGCGGCAAAACATCCCAACCTGGATGAGTTGAAAATGGCTTGCTGTGCGGTTGCGGATGATTACCAGACAATTGAGAACGCCAGAGTATTGGCAAATAAGAGCTTGTCTGCCGCAACCAATTCTAGAGAGACAGGAGAACTGCAAAGCCAGACCGTGGGGAGTTGGTCTAAGACCTACCGCTCCGGTGGCTCCAGTGCAAAAGAGGCCATAAGCGCAACAGAAAGCGCACATGCCGCCCTTATGAATACGGCGCAGATGTACCTTGCCGGAACGGGGCTTTTACGGGCAAGGGGGTTTTACGCTTGAGTATGTTCCCGCACACCGTGACGGTTTATAACACAGAGACTGAAGAACTGTCGGAGAACGATTTTGAACCTACCTTGGTCAACCACATCACCGTCCTGCGGGGCGTACTACTGGACGCCTCCAAGGGCTCCAACGTGACCAAGAGCGGCCTGGAAGGGGCAGACGCGGTAAACCTCTATATCCCGGTTGGCGTGGAGGCTGTGGACGGCGTGACCGGGCAAAAGAAGAAGTATATCGGACCTGTCGAGTTCTGGAGGGCGGATGATAAAGCTGCTCTGTGGACGCTCTCCGTGGGCCGCAACTGCTTTTTCGTCAAGGGAGAGGCCGTACACCCGGACTGGACGGTGCAGACCATAGAGGCCGCTTATGACGATGTCTACGACGTGACCAAGGCGGACTTCAAGGACTTTGGTGGGGAAATGAGCCACTGGGAAGTGGGTGGCGTATGAGATGCTGACATTTAATGTCCACACTGAAGGAATGGAGGCTATCAAAGACAAGTTGGCTGAGGGGTGCACCAAAGCGGAGCATGCTGTGGCGATTCAGATCCGCAAAGACACCTCGCCTTATGTCCCTGCCTTGACAGGGGACCTAGACCGGAGAACAAGGGTGGATGGTTCCAAAGTGATTTATCCAGGCCCGCAGTCTCGCTATCTGTACCACGGGAAATTGATGGTAGACCCGACTACCGGAAGCAGCTATGCCCAAAAGGGAACGACTAAAGTCCTAACAGACAAAAACCTAGTGTTTAACAAAGCAATGCATGCACAGGCACAATCTCATTGGTTTGAGGCTAGTAAAGCGGAGAATCTGGGGAAATGGGTCCGTGTGGCAGATAAGGCGGTGAAGCGTGAACTCTGAAGACAAAAAGCCCCGTATTCTGGCGGCAGCAGAGGAAGTGGACAAGATATCCCGCTCTATGCTGGTGTGGGCCAACACCTTCCCGGAGAAGCCGGTGGACATCATCAAGTATGAGTTCCTGACCGCCGACCAGGGGGACGAAACTGGAATGGCCCTGTCCACCATCCAGGGGACCTATATCACAAAGCGGTTTATCCTGGGCGGCTATCAGGCGGAGTACCAGTTCAAGCTGATTTACCGCATCAAGCCGGGGCGAAGCAATGACAAGCGCCTGGAGGCGGATGAGATGCTGAACCACTTCGGCGACTGGGCAAGAAAAAATCTCCCGGATTTGGGAGACGAGATTCGGGCGCTCCGGGTGGAGCCAACCACACAGTCCTCCAAGTTCGCCGCCTATGAGGACGGCTATGAGGACTACCAAATTTTAATGAAGCTGACCTACGAGGTCGGCGTGTGAAAGGAGAAGCAAAATGCCTAATTCTGATTTAACATTTAACACCACGCCCGGCCAGACCGTGGGCCGAGAAATGTTGATTGCTTATTTAAACACAGGGGAAAATGAGACACCTAAGTGGTCTCCGATCGGCAAGCGAGTGGAGGACAGCTCCTCCGAATACGACTGGCAAACCGAAACAAAAGTGGATATTTTCGGAAATACTTACACAAACGGAAAGAAGCCTACAATTACTCAGTCATTTGATCCGTGTGAACTGGATGCAGACGATGCGGCACAGAAGAAGATTTGGAATTTGGCTATCAAAGATCAGAATGTCAATGCTTTGATGAACCAAGATATGCTGATAGTTCATCTGTATGCAGGAACAGCCAACACGGCGGTGTTTGCGGAGCGGTATTCTTCCTGTTCCATTCTTCCTAGTGGGCTCGGAGGAGAAGGGGGCGGCACCATCGGAATGCCTCTTGATGTGACCTATGGAGGAACACGGACTGTTGGAACAGCATCTATTAGCGGCGGAACAGTCACATTTACAACGGAAGAAGTAGGGGTCTAATACATGAAAGAATTGAATTTTGATAGCGGACTCGTTACCTATTCATTAAATGGAAAGTGTGAAGTATCCTTTAACCCAACTGACAGCAATTTTGTAGAGCGTCTGTATTCTGCTTTTGAGGACTTGGACAAGAAGCAGGAGAGCTACAAGGCGCAGATTGAGAAGATGGCGGACAAGAAGGAAATCTTCGAGTTTGCCAGGGAGCGGGATGCGGAGATGCGCGGCATCATCGATGGCGTATTTGATGCGCCTGTGAGCGAGGCGGTGTTCGGAGGGATGAATGTCTATGCCATTGCAAACGGCCTCCCCGTATGGTGCAACCTGATGATGGCGGTTATGGATGAAATCGACACAACATTCACCAGAGAGCAAAAGCTGACCAACCCGCGCATCAGCAAGTACACGGCAAAATATCAAAAGTATCAGAAGAAGTAACCAAAGGAGCACGCCATGAGCTATGGACTTCCAAAAAGCGTGGAGATAAACGGGAAAGAGTTTGCTATCCGCTATGATTATCGGGTAATTCTTGATATCTTCGAGGCCATGAACGACCCGGATTCCAGCGAGGAGGACCGCGCTCTTGACGTGCTCCAGATCTTCTACATCGACTTTGACGAACTGACCGACTATGACGCGGCTATGAAAGAGGTGTTCCGGTTCATCAACGGAGGAGAGGAGCCACGGGAGCAGAGAGGTCCCCACCTTGTGGACTGGCCGATGGACTTCCCCCGCATCATCGCCCCGGTCAATCGCGTGCTGGGCTATGAAGCCCGCGCTGTGGACTACGACATCGAAACTAACACGGGCGGGATACACTGGTGGACTATTCTCTCTGCTTATTCGGAGATTGGAGACTGTTTATTCGCACAGATCGTCCGAATCCGCGACAAGAAGGCCAAGGGCAAGTCGCTAGACAAGTCTGACCGGGAATTTTACCGCAAAAACCGTGACATCATCGACATCAAGCAGACTTACAGCGAGGCGGAGAATGACCTTGTGAACCTCTGGACTGGGGCAAAATGAAACCGCCCCCGAAGGGGCGGCTATGATCATCGTATCGTACATTTTGTCAATTGAACTTGAGCAAGAGGGATTCCATCACACTCACCAGCGATTGTGATGTAGTCCCCATCCTTCAACTGTGCAATCAAATCCGTCTGGCCTCCGTCCTTCGGGAAGAAACACTGGATAGGATAAAGCCCATAACCATCGTTTGTTTCAAGCGAAATACACGGTGCTTTTGTCAAGACATCCTGCCCGATGTTCTGAATCGTGCCAGTCACCACTAAGATTTTATCTTTATACAGCGCATCGGCATTCACTGCATTCTCCTTGTACGCCGCCCACAAGCTGGTGGCTGAGATGGTGATTTCTTCCGGCTGGGGGCTTTCTGTTGGATTGGCAGACGACTGTGTTGGCGTAGTATATGGTTGGCTTAAATTGGGGCCATCGTTTGACGGCCTATCAGAGCGGCCCCCAAAAGTAAGAGATACAGCGGCAAGCACGGCAACGACAATTACTACCGCAAAGGCAATATTTCCTTTGCTTCTCTTGGCTTGTTTCCTTGGAGAGTTCTCAAGATCGAAAGCGGTGGCCTCTGTCGTGTTTGATGCGTATTGACTATCTACCGCAAGATGAGAACCAGATATTTCCGTATTCACGACCCATACCTTGTCTTCTGGCGATATAAGAATCGAAACAGAACAATCTATCTTTTTCCCTTTTTGAAATAAAAGCGTATGCGGCCCATCTTGAGTGTAAACAGAGATTGTGTCCCCATTCCTCAAAGTCCCGACAACCTTACCGTCTAAAAGGACAGTAAAATCAACCGCACAACCCCACATGGACTTCTCCCTTGTGATTATGATTTCTTTATACCCATCCACATAAATCTTCCCCTTCAAGGTGGTGTTTTATATGTCCGCAGACGGTTCCATCGTCATTGAGACCAATATTGATGATAAAAACGCACAGCGGGAATTGACCCGCCTGAATAAACAAATTAAATCGATCGAGGATCAGCTTGCATCTAAAAAGCAGGGGCGACTACCCCTTGAAAATAACCTGAACTCGGTCAACGCAAAGCTGGACGAGGCCCGGAAGCGGCTGGCAATGCTCCAGGATGAGCAGAACGCCATTAACTCCGCTATGCAAGCGGGAGCGACCGCAGATGATTATATGCGCGCCTATTCAGATAGCCCTATGGTCGAGGCCGCTCTGAAACAGCAGCAGGCCGAAGTTGACGCTATCGAAAAGGAGTGGAAACAGGCCGACAAGGCTCTTTCCGCTTACGATTCTAAGATTTCAGGTCTGGAGGCTAAACTGAACAGTGCAAAGGCGGAGGCCGGAGGTATCCAGCAGAATATGGCTAAAGCTGGTCCATCCGCCGAAAAGATGGCAAAATCCGTTGACAAGGCGCAGAAAAGTGCAAGTAAGTTCTCCATGCGTCTGCGGGAGGTCATCAGGAGTGCACTGATCTTTACCATCATCTCACAGGCACTTGCAAAATTCCGCGAATGGATGGGAAAAGTCATTAAGACGAATGACGAGGCTCGTGCTGCGATTGCCCGCTTGAAGGGTGCGCTGCTCACATTGGCGCAACCTTTAATTGACATCATTATACCAGCGTTTACCAAGTTTGTCGATATGCTGGCCAGAGTTATTTCGATGGCGGCGCATCTTACTGCGGCCCTTTTTGGGACTACAGCAGAACAAGCTGCTGAGTCCGCAGAAAATCTATATGATGAAACAGAAGCCATTGAGGGAACCGGGCAGGCAGCGGAGGAAGCAGAAAAGTCCCTTGCATCATTTGATGAGATCAATCAGCTTTCAGGTGGAAGCAAAAAAAGTTCCAATAAAAATCAGGAAATTGCACCCGATTTTTCCGCAGTTAATCAAAACAGCGGATGGTTACAACAAATGATGGAAAGCGTATCTGCGTGGGTCCCAATTGCTCTGATGCTTGGAGGAATCGCGCTTGTCGCAATCGGTGCATCAATGGGCAGTTTACTGCTCGTTGTTGCTGGGCTTCTACTACTTGGAGCCGGGATTGCATTTGGTAAGGAAAACGATCAACTTCAATCGTGGGTCGATGCACTCGGGCTGAACAGTGTACAGGAATTTGTGGTCATCGCTGTTATCCTTGGCGGAATTGTGATGGTGGCAATCGGAGCGGCAACAGCAAATATACTGCTCGTGATAGCTGGCCTTGCTTTGATTGGTGTGGCTGTTTGGTATGCGGCACAGAGCGGCATGATGCAAGACTGGGCAGAAACCCTTGGACTTTCGAGAGCGGCGCAGTTTATAACTGCTGCACTGCTTATTGCTGGATTTGCGCTTGTCTGTATTGGGGCTGGTCTCGGGAACATTTTGATGGTGATATCCGGTATTGCTTTATTCGCTGCAGGAGTGTATGTGGGCATTGAAAGCGGGACACTGAAATCATGGGCGGAAACGCTTGGACTTGATTCGGCATTTGAGTATGTAGCAGCCGCTATCCAAATTGCCGGGATTGCGCTAATTTGCATTGGAGCGGCAATGACAAACATCTTTATGGTTGTCGCAGGGGCAGTCTTGCTTGCGGTTGGAATTACGGTAGAAGCACTTGGGGAGCAAACGTTGATGGCGTGGTGGGAGAAATTGAAATTGACCACTGTTGCCCAGTGGATTTCTGTGGCGTTACTTTTGGCCGGAATTGTAATGGTCGCCATTGCGGCAGCAACTGGGAATATCTTGCTCTTGATTGCAGGCGCAATCGTTCTTGGTCTTGGAATTGTTGCTTCGGTAAATGAAGGACGTTTGCAGGACTGGGTTGAAACATTGGGACTTGAAAAAGTAATGGGATATGTAACTGCTGCAGTTTTGCTTGTCGCATTTGGACTTATTGCAATAGGTCTTATGACTGTGAATCCCGCCATGTTTATCGGTGGGGCTACATTGCTTATTGCTGGACTGATTGTCGGGAGAGAGAGTGGAACGCTTCAAAGCTGGGTTGAAACCCTGCATCTTGAAGAAGTGGCTGGATGGGTTTCCACCGCGATGTTGCTTGCCGGAATCGCTCTCGTTTCTATCGGCGCAATGACGTATAACTTGCCCATGGTGCTGGCTGGCATCGCGCTTCTTGGTGGTGGTGCGGCCCTTAAATTGGGAAGCAGTGGCACAAGTAGTAGCAGAGGCGGAGGCTTCAGCAGCAGAATGGCGGCCCCTCGTCTCGCCTTAGAGGATGTCCCTGCGCTGGCCCGTGGCGCTGTCATTCCGCCGAACCGTGAGTTCTTGGCGGTATTGGGGGATCAGAAAAGCGGAACAAACATCGAGGCTCCCACATCGGAAATCGAGGCTGCGGTCATGCGCGGAATCCAGCGGAGCGGGATAAACGGCCATGGAGGCAACCAGACTGTGATTCTGGAAGTGGACAAGCAGGTGCTGGGCCGTGTAACCTATCGGGCCAATCAAGCGGAAGGGAAACGAATCGGTGTGGAGTTGGTGGAGGTGTAATTTTGAGTTACATCAAACTGAATGGGCGGGAATTTGATGCGGACATCGCTATCTCGGCCTACAACCGGAACTTCAATGTGCTGGATGGGGACAATGCGGGCCGCGTCCTCTCCGGTCTGATGATTCGAGATATCATCGGCACATACCTTGGTCACAAAATCACCGTGTTTCGGCGCGGAGACGACTATAAAGGGCTGGATGACTTCTGGGACTATCTCTATCAGCACTCCATTGATGATTCTGTTCTACTGGAGGCGGCTGATGGACAGAAGACCATCAGCTACCAAGCCTACTACACCAGTGCATCTCAGGACATTGAGAAGGTGGAAAACGGGGTGACCTACTGGGGCGAGATTGAAGTGAGCTTTGTACCCATGGACGCACAGCTAAAGCCGTGAGGTGATACGAGATGGCGAACACGACTAAAATCGTATATGACGGACGAACATACACCGGGACAGAGATACAGAACGGAAATATGAGACTGGCTACATCTCTGCTTTCGTCCTCTCTGGAGAGCAATACGTTCAACGTGACTTTGAAAAGCCCAAACAAGAATCTGACCAATTTCTCCAGAAACGCTCCTATCACAGTGTTCAACGGTGAGCGTCAACTCGGGATATTTTATGTCCAGGACGTGAAGAGAACTGCAGCTGATTTGTACAAGGTTTCGGCTACATCTGCGGTCGGTATATTGAGTGATGGTAACCACTACGGCGGCATCTATACAGGGCAGACTGCTGAATCCATTATCGGTAGCATCTGCGGGTCAGTAAAGTATGATATCCAGAACAAGCTGCGGCCCATAAAGTTATATGGCTGGCTCCCCATTGCAACACCGAGAGACAACCTCGCCCAAGTCCTGTTTGCGATGGGGGCCACTCTCCGAACAGACTTGAACGGCGTGTTACGGATCGAGGAGCTGTGGGATGGGCTGAGTGGTGACATCGGGACAGACCGAATGTATCAAGGCGCCTCTGTTGAATACGCGTCAAAAGTTACCCAAGTCTCACTGACAGAGCACCAATATGTGGCAAGTGGAGATCTTGATGAGCTGTTCAGCGGCACGACCCAAAGCGGCGATATTATCACCTTTGATGAACCGGTCTATGGTCTTACTGCCTCCGGGTTCACGATACAGAGCCAGGGCGCGAACTTTGCAAAGCTATCTGCCGGTAACGGAACTCTAAAGGGACGGAAATATAAACATAACACCCGAGAAATCATCAAAACCGTGTCTTCCGCATCTGAGCCTAACATAAAGGCAGTGAAGGACGCTACGCTTGTATCGCTGGTAAATTCACAAGCTGTTTCAAACAACCTTGTAAATTACCTAAAATGGAACCGGACAATTAAAACTAGTGTAGTTTACCAGGGGGAAATTCCGGGGGATCTTATATCCACATGGGACCCATTCGACAAGACATCTGTGGATGTTTGCATTCAAGAAGCAGACATAATATTGTCGAATACGATTAAGGCAAACGAAAAAATGCTAGTCGGATTTACCCCCATCAGGCAGGATAATAGTCAGACCTACGATGAGCACGAACTCCTCACAGGCTCTGGGACCTGGACTGTCCCGGATGGTGTTAGTGAGGTTGAGGCGGTCGTAATTGGCGGCGGCGGAGCTGGCTATGATGGGAGTCCTGGAGAGGCTGGGCCCGGCGGCTCTGGGACTTGGGGGGAAAGCCTTCGGGACGGAGATACGATTAACTTAGATGGCGTAGCCGTCGGAAGCAGCAAAAGCGCATCAACAAATTGCTCTACATCCCAAAGAAATACAGATCCAGGAGAAGGTGGAGAGGGCGGTTCGGCTGGTACACCAGGAAAGGTTTACCGAAAAACAATTTCAGTGACTCCAGGGCAAAAAATCTCATACCAATGTGGGAGCGGAGGACAGTCCAATGGTTCCGCCGGTGGAAATACGACATTTGGAAGCGTCTCGTCAAGTTCTGGATCATCCTCCGGATCGGGATATACGGACATCATTACAGGCGAGACATACGCAACAAGTGGAGTTTCTGGCGGGAAAGGTGGAAAGGGAGGAAGTGCTGGCTCTGAAGGTGAGTCAACGGGTGGATCAGGGGGCGGATATCCGAACTCTCGGAGCATCAACGAATCTGATAACCCAAGAAACTATGGATCGGATTACAACACAGAAAGCAATGTAAGTGTGTCTGGAAATGCAGGCGGAGCTGGCGGCGGTGGAGCCGGTGGAGACTCCGGAAGCATTAATGGAGGCAATGGAGGGGATGCAACCGCCCCATCCTTCAGCTATGATCTTGATGTATCTTATGCTCAAATTAGGCTCACGCCTTCACGAGGCGGAAATGGAGGAACTGGGGCTAATGGTGCGAACGCGAGCAAATATGGATCATCTGGATCTGGAGGCGGTGGAGGCGGCGGAGGTGGCGGAACTGCATCTTCCTCCATCAACGCAAGCGCAAGTTCAACGTGCGAGGTCCTTAGGCTTACAAATGAACGACACATTGTACAATCTTATGTAACAAGCACTGACTCAAAGCCAGGCTCTGGTGGAGCCGGTGGCAAAGGTGGAGCTGGCGCGGACGGCTGCATCATCCTGTATTACGGCGTTACGACTCCGGTCCAGGACGGCCAGCTCAAGGACAAAAACGGCCTGATGCTGCTGGACAAGTACGGCAGACGGCTCATCGTATAGGAGGGTAGACATGGCAACGATAGACGAACTGAATGCCCAGGTGGCACAGCTCAGGGCGGAAGTGGAGCAGCTGCGGGGGCAGATCGCCAGTGCGGGAGTCAATGCTCTGGCCGCGGCTCCGTCTGGCTACTACATGCTCAAATACAGCGGTGAAGAGATAGACACGAAACTAGGCAAGATTTGATGGAGGTGATCGCTGTGCTCTATATGCAGGACTGGCACATTTGTGTCCCGGCAGATTTTTCGTTGGGGTTTGAGGGAGACAACAATGCCGTCACCCTGGAGATCAGCACAGATTTGCCGGAAGGCTGGGACCTGAAGGTCGATGTGGCAAAAGATGGAGAGAAAAACATCATCCAGCTCAACCGCAGAGATAACGTCTACTATGCCCTCCTCACCTCCTCCATGTTGGCGGATGATGGGGTCTACGAGATGCAGGTGCGTGGGACATTGGGAGATCAGGTCCGGCACAGCAATATTTTCCTATCCCATGTGCATAACTCCATCAACGCCACAGATGCCTTCCCCCCTCCCCTGCCCTCTGAATTTGAGCAAATGGAGGACAGGCTCAACAGCATCAACAATAATCCGCCCCAGCCCGGCGAGAATGGATACTGGCTGATCTGGGACCCTGATGACATGGAGTACAAGGAGTCTGATATCCCTCTCCCCGCGGAAGGTGGGACTGTTGGGACCACGGATTACAATAAGCTCAAAAACAGGCCCAGCATCAACGGCGTGGAACTGATTGGGAATAAAACATCAGACGAGCTCAAAATACCAGCAGGAGAAAAGGGTGAGAAGGGCGACCCGGGGCCGGAGGGACCTGCTGGACCAAAGGGGGACCCGGGACCGACCGGACCGCAAGGACCAGAGGGTCCAGTTGGTCTACAAGGGCCTAAGGGAGATACCGGCGAACAAGGCCCAGCCGGCGAGCAAGGACCTCCGGGAGAGCGTGGACCGGAAGGCCCCCAGGGCCCGAAAGGCGACCAGGGCGAACAGGGAAAGCAAGGACCCAAAGGAGACCAGGGAGAACCCGGCCCACAGGGACCCGCCGGAATAGACGGGACCTCATTTGTGGTAAGAGACCGCTTTGATACACTGGAGGAACTGAAATCCGCCCACCCCATTGGCGAGCCTGGGGATGCTTATGCGGTGGGCTCGGAAGATGACAACACGATCTACATCTGGTCGGAAGACCTGATGAACTGGAAGAGCATCGGCAAGCTCCAGGGGCCAGCGGGACCGCAGGGCCCGAAGGGAGAGCAAGGACCAAAGGGAGAGCCCGGGGAACAAGGAGAGATCGGCCCGAAAGGCGATACAGGCCCCGCCGGTCCGCAGGGCGAGCAGGGCCCTAAAGGCGATAAGGGAGAGCCTGGGGAGACAGGGCCAAAAGGAGATGTGGGCCCAGAGGGGCCACGAGGCCAGCAAGGCATCCAGGGCCCTCCCGGTGAGAAGGGAGACACTGGCGACCAGGGTCCGAAGGGAGATCAAGGAGAGCAAGGACCTGAAGGGCCTGCTGGAGCTCAGGGGCCCATTGGTCCAGAAGGGCCCAGAGGAGAACAGGGCCCACAAGGGGAGCCGGGGCCGAAAGCAGAGCCGTTTTCGGTGACCCTTACGGAATCTGGATGGGCCGAAAACGAGCAAACGGTGAGCCACGATAAGATTTTAACGGGTGCTTATTCTTACATTGTATGTCCGGCTGAAGAATCATATATGGCTTATGCCACAGCTATTGTGAGGGCAAAGGATGTGGGCACAAACGGACAAATGACATTTGTGTGTACGGAGACACCCGAAGCGGACCTTGTGGTAAATATCCTTAGAGTGGAGGCGCAAGATGGTATTTAACATGGTGGGCGGCGCAGGAGGCGGAATCAAGCTGGAGAGCATTGCCATCACGACACCGCCTGACAATATCACATATCTCCCCGGAGAGGTCTTTGACCCTGCGGGGATGGTGGTCACGGCATCGTACTCCAACGGGGCCACCCTGACGGCCACCGGCTGGACCTACTCTCCCAGCGGAGCACTGCCCGAGGGGACGAGTGAGGTGGAGATCATCTACACCGAGGCTGGGGTAACAAAGACCGCTGTGCAGGCCATCACTGTGGAGCGTGGGACCATCTCTGTGCCCACGGTATCCGGGAGCCTTACATACAATGGACAAACCCAGAGCCCCACCCTGACGGGCTACGATGCAGACAAGATGGTCCTATCCGGCGACACGTCCGGCACGAATGCTGGGAGCTATACAGCGGTGGTCACCCCAACAGCGCAGTACAAGTGGGCGGACGGGAGCACGGAGGCGAAGGATATCCAGTGGTCTATTGATAAGGCCACCCCCAGCATCACGTTTGACCCGGAATCTGTGAGCCTGGATACCTCCACCACATCTCAGGAGGTGGCTGTCGGCTACACGGGAGATGGGGTACTGTCCGCTCAGTCCAATAACTCCGGCGTCGCTACGGTGTCCCTGAGCGGGAACATGCTGACCGTGGATGGAGTAGACACCGGAAGCACGACCATCACGGTATCGGCCAGCGAGGGGACAAACTACACGGCGGTCAGCGCCTCTCTGAGCGTTGCGGTGCAGTTTGTGATTACCATTCCGGTGGTTCCGAGCCAAAAGGGTACACTTACTTATAATGGCGAAGCACAAATGGCAGAGTGGAACGACCTTAACACAGAAGAACTTACTTTGGTTGGGGCATCATACCAAACAAACGCCGGGACTTATACTATGGGATTTCAACCGAAGCCCGGATATCAGTGGTGGGACGGGACTACGGAGACGAAAAATGCGACGTGGACGATTAGGAAGGCAATGAACAACGTCTCGTTATTACCTAGTGGCAAAGTTACCCTTAACGCAAATAATAAATCCGTTACCTATACAGCGAGCACACGATTTGGTGGGGACATAAGCGTATCGTGGAGCAATCCAGATTACTCACAATATGCAAGCTTTTCGTTCAATAACGAAAATAAAACGGTGACCGTACTGGCAAAAAAAGAACTACCAAATAATCTAAACTATATTTCTTTGATTTTTTTATCTGAAGAATCCGAAAATTGGGATTCTTCGACCAATTCACGAATGATAGATATCGAATCCCTCACCTCCGTCTTCGGCGTCTCCTGGGACAGCTCCCAACCATCCACCGCCCTGACCCGTCTGACCAAAGCCAACGATCCCAACAAGCTGGTCACTGTGGACATCACAACCGAGCCCGTACCCGCAGTTGGGACAGGCTCAGGCTCCTCACCATTCGACAGCTATATGCCGTGGATGGGGATGGAGGAGGTTGATATTGACGCTAGTGGGAGAGTATATCCTGCCAATCGAACATCTCCTTCATCTGCGACATGCGTCAAGATCCCGCAATTTTACTACAAAGTAGAAAAGAGTGGAAATATCTTTCGTTATTATGTTGCGGATGGACCAATCGATGGGTTTTCTTTGCATCCAGGAAGCGAGAGCTATATTGCACGATATGAGGGGTACTTAGTAAATAAGAGTGGCGGGCAAGCATTATGTAGCTATTCTAATACCCCGGCTAAGACGGGATTAACTCGAGCCGAGTTTAGAAATTATGCAAAAAATTTTGCGTCCAATGCCCAACTATACGACTTCGCCGCATGGTGCGCTGTTGGTCTGCTGTATCGGGTAGAATACGCAGACTGGGGAAGCCAGGAGAAGATTGGGCCCGGGATCGTCAACGACACAGCCGCCCATAAAACCGGCGAGACTGACGCCATGGTCTATCATACTGGAAGGGCGGCGGGGACTGACGGCAAAACTGCGGTGCAGTACCGTGGAATTGAGAACCCGTGGGGGAATGTATGGGAGTGGGTCGATGGAATCAACGTCAATAACTATTCCCCCTGCATCTGTACCGATCCTACCAAGTATGCCGATGACACCACCACCAACTATACCGTTGCTGGAGTCCCTTTGGGAGGCTCCGGCTCGACCAAAACCTTAGGCATATCCACGAATCTTCCGTGGGCCTATCTGCCCAGGGAGCCAGGGGGAAGCGAGACTACCTACATCCCGGATTCCATGAACTCGAGCTCCGAGTGGAAGGTGCTCATGGTCGGGGGTAGCCGGGGCAATAGCTCGGCTGCCGGGCTCTTTTGCTTCCATGCCGGCAACTCCTCGTCGAGCTCTGGCGTCAGCATCGGAACCCGTCTCCAATTCCGGGAGGTGAAATCATGAGAGTAAGAGGCGATAACAACCCAGGCACGTTCTCCATTGAGGCTATGCCCAATAAGCCAGGCTGGTGTCTGGTGCGGTTCTATGAGAATGTCGAAGAATACCATGAAGAGCTGGACGAGACCACCATCAAGGGCTGGGAGTACGATGAGTATCACCTGGAACAGCCCACCATCTCCCAGGAGGATATCGAGGGCAACCTTGAGGTCTATCTGAGGGCGGCGAAAGAGGCCGAGGTCACCCCAGAGAGCCGTCTGGAGGATGTGGAGCAAAACAAGGCAGACAAGCAGGAGGTCGCCGCAGTATGGGACAGCATGGCGGCGGCGTACCAGGAGGGGGTGCAGAGCGCATGACAACCAAAGATTTGGTCCTCAGCATAATGAGGTCCCAGGGGGCGGCAGACGCCCTTGACCTGCGAAGCCGGGCCCCCGATCTTGACGGCACAGCCATCATTGCTGAGGAGAGCAAGGCACCCAATTTTGACTCGGAAAAGGACTACTCTGGGTGGCCCATCGGGGCCCCGGTGAGGGATGGTGAGCAGGTGTACAAGCTCCTCCAGCCCTACAACGCATCCACATGGCCTGACCAGAGACCGGCGGACCTCCCTGCCCTGTGGTCTATCTGCCACACCAAAGACCCGTCCAAAGCCAAGGAGTGGCTGGCCCCCAACGGCACCAGCGGCATGTATATGACTGGGGAGTGCTGCGTGGACGGCGGCGTGGTATATCGATGCCTGACGGACAACACCGTACATAGTCCAACAGATTACCCGCAGGCGTGGGAAAGGGTATAAAAAATCCCCCTGTAGGAGCTTAACTACAGGGGGCGCATCCGATTGTCGAAAAAAGGGGGTAACCTTTTCAGAGTTGGTCGGATGTGGCGTCATTATAGCACATCAAAAGAGGGCCCGCAAGAGGAGAGCAAAAATTTTGTCGAAATGGAGGTCAATACTTACCTGATGGATGATAAATGCTTGATTGACCCACAGAGGGATTGCCTTGGACTCCAAAAGGCAAACATGCTGGAGCGGCAGATGGAGAAAATGCAGGAGCAGGCAAGAGATACCCACAATAAGCTGTTTGACCGAATAAGAGACCTGGAAAAAGCGGAAGCAGCCAGGAACGAGCAGTACGAGAACATCATGGGAAAGCTGGACAAGCTGATCGCTTGGCAGGAGGCAGAACAAGCGGCTCCAAAGAAGAGATGGGATTCCATCAAGGATAAGGCCATCTGGGCTGTATTGGCCGCAGTGATTGCTTTCCTGCTGGGAAGGATCGGCCTATGAGCACGCAGATGATCCTGGCCGTTGTAGCGGCGTTCTCGCTGGCCTGTGTGTTCTGTCTGGGGCTGTGGTGGCTGTCCGCCCACCGGTCCAAAAGGGGGCGCACAGAGACTATGAAGGCCATCGTCTGGCTGTGTCTGTGCAATGGCTGCGCCTGGGTATGGTGCTCCTATCTGCTGGCCTACATGGGCCGGACAGAGATCGCTGAGAGTCTGTCCCAGGTAGCTCTCACAGAGATCATTGGAGTGGTCCTGGCTTATGCCATCAAATCCCTGGTGGAGAACCTGAGCAAGAATAATAATTGGCCCGATAAGGCCAGAAAGGATGAAAAAGATGCCTGAATCTATTTTGAAGCGTTTAGCTGCCCTGATGTCCGTCAAGTCCGTGGTCACGCTGGTCTTGACCGGTGTGTTCGCCTATCTGGCCGTCACCGGACAGATCGCCCAGGACTTCATGACCGTCTATGCGGTGGTCATTGCCTTCTATTTCGGGACCCAGTCCCAGAAGGTGCAGGATGTGTTGACAGATGGAACAGACGATAGCCCTACGACCATCACAAACTACTACCAGCTTCCCACTGAGGAGGGAGAAAATGTCGACAGCAAATGATATTCTGGAGATCGCCCGGTCGCAGATTGGGACCAAAGAATCCCCGGCCAAAAGTGATAATGTGAAATACAACACTGCCTACTATGGCAGAGCAGTCTCGGGCGGTGGATATCCCTGGTGTGCCGTGTTTGTCTGGTGGGTGTTCCGGGAGGCCGGGGCCTCTGACCTGTACTATGGCGGAGATAAGACCGCCTACTGCCCCACGCTGATGTCCTTCCACAAGAAGCAGGCGGTGACTGACTACCGGCCGGGAGACATCGTGTTCTTCAACTTCTCCGGCAGAAGCTCCGCCGGACATGTTGGCATCTGCGAGAGCTGGGACGGGACCTACATCACCACCATTGACGGCAACACTGGAAGCGCCAGTGAGGACAACGGAGGTGCGGTACTGCGCCGCCGGAGACACAAGAAATTCATTGTGGGGGCATATCGCCCCGAATATCAGGAGGATGATGATATGACTCAGGATCAGTTTGATGCAATGATGGAAAACTGGATGTCCAGGCAGGCCAAAAAGAAACCGACCCAGCAGTGGGAAATTGAAGGGCTGGAAAGAGCGGTTAAGGCTGGCGTTACAGATGGGTCCAGGCCCATGGGTTTGTGTACTCGACTGGAGGCTGCTATGATGGCGGCTGCAAATAAGTAATAAGGACGTGACCAAATGAGTGCAAGAGTAAAACTTCCAGAACCGTTGGACAGGCTCTTGCGCTCTCAGCTCGAAACAGCCATTCAGGAAGCTGCCTTCCATAGAGATGATGACTTGATTGCAAGGCGATATATCATCGAAAAATGGGCGCAGATAGATATTGCCGCCGAACTGGGCTGGCGTAGATCAACTGTTGGAGATCACTTGAAATATATTTTAAAGCGAGTGATAGAGGTCTCTGAGCAGCTGTACACAAAACGTACATAAACCGCACAAAACCCCGACTGGGACCGCACCCAGCCGGGGAATTTTTTTGCGATAATTTAAGCATGGAGGACGTGGGGATCAAGGGTTGGTACACGTCGCCGCCCTCCTCACGGACTCCATTATTTTTATACAAAGGACGTGTGATATATGACCCCGGTAGAAAGGCTGGTGGCTGCCGGTATCCGACCGGACTGTGCCGCTGAGAGTGTGATGTGGTATCAGGCCCAGGGGGATGATTATGGGCTCCAAAAATATTTGGATGAAGTAGAGGCGAGAAAGGAGGCGCTGGACAATGGCCGGATTTCCTAACTATACATACCCCGCTTATGGCGGCTACAACCCCGTAACTCCGTTCGCGCCTGCCCCACAGGTCTACCAGCCTATGCAGCAGCCCGCTCCGCAGCCCGTACAGGCCGCGCAGACGGTTGGGAGTACAAACACACAACCTAACTTTTTCTGCCGCCCTGTAGCCTCCAGAGAGGAGGCGCTTGGAGTCCCGGTTGACTTTATGGGTGCTCCAATGTTCTTTCCGGACCTTGCCCATAATGTGGTTTACATGAAACGATTCAATACCAACAGCGGAGCAGCTGATGTATTCGAGTTTAAGCTCGATGTACCTAGAGAAAAACAGGAGCATGCCCCTGCGCAGGTCGCAGCCTTTGCGCCACTGGACGAGTTTATAGACATGAAGGACACAGTGCAAAACCTAAAAGACGAGGTGGACAGGCTGAAAAAGCCCGCTGGAAAGGCAGTGAAAAAGAATGATGCCTCCGATGAATAATCCCATGATGGCTATGCTCCAGATGGCACGGAACGGCGGAAATCCCATGCAAATGCTCCAGCAAATGGCTGGGCAGAATCCGCAGGCCGCCCAGGCTATGCGGCTCATTCAGGGGAAGAATCCCCAGCAGCTTCGGCAGATCGCGGAGAACATGGCAAAGGAGCGGGGGATCTCTATTGATGATCTTGCCCGGCAGCTTGGTGTAACGATTCCAAGCAACAGATAATTCCGGTTATTTCCTTTTCTTGAGGACAGCATCCTTAATGGCATCTTCAAAGGACATGCCTTTATGCACCTTTTTATAAACGGAACCAGAAGATATTCCAAGTACAGAACACCACTCTGTAATACATCGTGTTTGTCCGTCAATAGTAATAAAACGATTGGTTTTCAAGTTATGTACTTGCTCTAACTGCGTTACCCATCTGCAATTATCTGGAGAATAGCCCTTTTCCCCATCAATTCGATCAATAGTTAACTTCGGATTTCCGGGATGTGTTTTTTCACACCATTCTATAAATTTATCTGGAGAATATCTCCATTCTTCGCAGACAGTTATTCCCCTCGCTCCATATTTTAAATATGCAGGTTCGTTTTGATTGTAGCATCTTCTAACCATATCATTCCACTTTTTGTAGAATGGGTGCTTGCTCAAGCCGTGTGTTTTCCTGTTGTTATCCCAATAATGTTTCCCCCTTTTTCCTTTGGGCAAACAACCGCAGGATTTTACATCCCCACTCGAAAATTGATACGGAAAACAAAAAACAGTGTTACCGCAATCGCATAAACATTTTAACTTGACTCTCCCGCCAGTACTAGGTTTTATGTAGCCTACAACGGTTAACTTATTGTTCTTTTTGTCAATAAACTCATTAACATCAATTCGCACAAGATCACCCTACTATATTATATCGCAAATATTATAATAATTCAATAACATTTTCTGATATATAACGGGGCGCGCGACCCGATATATAAATTACTAACAAAGGAGAACTATTTATGGACGATTTTGCAACCGGATATATTGCTGGACAGGGAGATAACAACAATAGTAGCAATGGCATGTGGGGTGATGGCGGCTGGATTTTTGGCATCATCATTCTGGCTATGGTCTTTGGCTGGGGCCGCGGTGGCTTTGGCGGCTTCGGTGGTTTTGGGGGCGGCGCTTCTGACAGCCCTGGCCTCCAGGGGCTTGCTACCCGCGCCGATGTGAACGAGGCGATTGCATTCAACGGTGTGGAGCGGGGTATCCAGGGCATCCAGCAGGGCATTTGCGACAGCACTTATGCCCTGAACAACAGCATTACCAGCGGCTTCAACAACACCAATGTTGCTCTGCTTCAGGGCTTCAACGGCGTCCAGTCTCAGATGTGCAATATGGCCGCTCAGGCTCAGGATTGCTGCTGCCAGACCCAGCGGGCCATTGATGGCGTGAATTACAACATGGCGACCAATACCTGCGCCATCCAGAACACCATCCAGGGCAGCACCCGCGATATCCTGGAGAATAATAACTCCAACACCCGCGCCATTCTGGATTTCCTGACTCAGAGCAAGATCGATTCCCTCCAGGCGGAGAATCAGTCTCTGAAGCTGGCTGCCTCCCAGGCCAACCAGAACAGCTACCTGACCGCTACTCTGGATGCCCAGACCTCTGAGCTGATCCGCCGGATCAACCCCATGCCCGTGCCCGCCTATCAGGTGCCCGCCCCTTATCCCTACTGCGGGGCCTATAACAACGGCTGCGGCTGTGGCTGCTAAATTGCATCAAAATCGAGGCAATTAAATTTCCGGCTCTGCCGTGACTACTTCGGGGCGGTGGGCTGAGTGTCTGCCGCCCCTGATTTTTTGGAGGTAAACCTATATGCACACTATTGATGAAGTAAAACAAGAACTCATTGAGCACCTCTATAGCCTAGATAAAACGAAAATGAGTGTTTCAGAGCTGCGGACTTATGCTGATACCGTTCAGGTGGCCTGCAATATCGCTAAATCAGACAAAGACGATATGTTTTTGGAAATATTCAAGACAATCAATTCTGGTGCTGGATTCAACCGGGCTGCCGCAACAAAGGAGGATGGCTGACCATGGCATGTAAACCTGTATGCAGACTTTGCGACCGGCTCGTGCTTTCTCAGGCGGTCGCCTTTACCGGCGGGAACCTGGAGATCAACCTGCCTGCTGGAGCCTACAAAAACGGAGAGAAGTATTGCGTGGTCGTGGCTCAGGCCATCCCCGACACCACCACCATCAATGCTCCGGTGTATTTTACCATCGGGACCGGAACCACTCTCTATCCCATGACGAAGCGGAATTGCGCTCAGGTCACCGCCTGCGGCATCCGTACCCGGACCAAATACTCTCTCTGTGTCGTGACCACCCCCACCGGCGGCTCGTTCCGTATGCTGGGCACTCCCTGCTGCTCCCCCAGCAACAACCTCACCAGCATTGACGGGGGCGCTGCTCCCGCCCCTACGGCGTAAGGAGGGATCAAGATGAAACGATCCACACGGATGATGCTCATGTCCAGTGGCAGCAATCGCCGCTACAACGACGGACGGAGCTATGATAATTATGATGTCGATGATAAATTCCGTGACCGCCGTGGCCGGGAGCATTATGACAACGGTCGATATGCGCCCCGTTCTGAGATGATGGAACCGGAGGACCGGGGATATCGTCGATACTCCGATGGCCGTTTTGCTCCCCGTAATGATGGCGGGATGTGGGTAGAGAGTAACTATTGGGATGACCGTATGACCGGCCCTCAGTCCCACTACCCATACTATATGCCTCCGGCCTATACTGATAGACGGGAGATGACTAGGCCCATGAATAAGATCGGATTCGCCATTTCCGGTGAGGGTGAAATGAAGACCCCCAGGGAGTTTGAGCACGACTACCGAATGAACGAAATGGAATACCGGAGAGGTGGAGAGCGAATGAGTGGCTATGGAGCCGCTTCCGGGCACATGCCCTTCGACCGCCGTATGGCGGAGGAATGGACTGCCAATATGGAAAATGAGGACGGCACAAAGGGGCCTCATTGGTCCTTTGAGCAGGCCAAGCAGGTCATGGCACAGCGGGGCATCGAGTGCGACCCTGCGGAGTTCTGGGCGGCCCTCAACATGATCTACAGCGATTATGTCAAGGTCGCCAAAAAGTTTAACGTGGGGAGCAATATCGACTTCTATGTGGACATGGCTAAGGCGTTTCTGGACGACAAGGACGCCGGACCGGACAAGCTCGCTAAGTATTATCAGTACGTCGTGAGATGACAGATCCGCCCTCAGAAATGGGGGCGGATTTTTCCACCACCTTTTCCACCACCTAATAGCTAAAAATATGCTGTTTTATGCACTTAGAACTTTCTTTTCAGAAACACAAAAAACTCCGAAAACCCTTTAAAATCAAGGCTTTCGGAGCTTTTTGTTTTGGAGCAGGTGAGGGGAATCGAACCCCCGTGTTCAGCTTGGGAAGCTGACATTCTGCCATTGAACTACACCTGCATGGGTTTCATCCTGTATAATATACCACAACTTGGCGTGCAATGCAAGGGGAAAATCCAGACTCACAAAAGTTTTTTCAGACCAGCCGGACCAGCGCCCCCTCCTCCCCCGCCGCAGCTGGGGAGGAGGGGGCGCGCCGCTGGCCCCAGGCCGTGAAGAGAAGAGACATCGGGCGGACATCCGCCGAAGATCCGCACACCAGCGCTGCGGCCTGGTTGGTAAAGCGGAGGGACAAGCCCTTCCGAACCAGATCGATCATTATGGAGACCGCTCGACTGATGGCGGTAAAGACCGCCGGCCGGTCCGGAGACTGGAGTCCAGGTCTGTCTGCGCGGGCCCGGAGATGAGCCGGCCCAGGCAGTCGAACCGGGAGCCGTGGCAGGGGCAGTCCCAGGTCTTCTCGTCCGGGTCCCACTCCAGCTGGCAGCCCAGGTGGGGGCAGCGGATGTCCACGGGGTGGAGCGCCCCCGACTCGTCCCGGTAGACCCCGGCCTTTTTCCCGTTGAGGAACACGATCCCGCCGTGTCCGGCCGGGATATCTTTGGCCGCCTCTGCTGGGATCTGGAAGAATCGCTTGACCATACTCTTGACGGCCTGCCCGCCCTCCGTCAGGATGCCGGGCAGCGCCGCGGGGTCCAGACGGCTGGGAGAGAAAAGGCCGGCATAGGGGTTGTCCCTGCCCTGGATCATATCACACAGGAGGGTGGCGGCCGCCATGGAGGAGGTCATACCCCACTTCTGGAACCCAGTGGCCACATACCAGCCGGGATGGCCGGAGGAGTAGGGGCCGATATAGGGCACATGGTCAGGGGGCATGCAGTCCTGGGCAGACCAGTGGGCGGTCTCCTGGCTCTGGGGGAACCACTCCCGGGCCTTCCGCCGGAGCAGGTCATACTGGCCCCCCTCGGTGTTCTCGCCGGTGCGATGGCCTCCGCCGCCCAGCAGGAGCAATTCCCCATAGGTGCGGAGAGAGAAGGTGTCCCGTCCCACTCCCAGAAACATGCCGTCCACAGGCGGAGCGCCCTGCAGGGCCAGCACATAGGAGCGCTCCTGGTGCATCCGGGCGAAATACATCCCCGGAAAGTTGACAAAGGGAAAATGGCAGGCGAAAACGATGTGCTCCGCCTGGACCGAGCCCAGCTCTGTGGTCAGGAGGTCACCCTCCGCGGTGAGGACCCGGCTCTGCTCGTAGATGGTCAGCTGGTCCGCCAGCACTTTCAGGAATTTCAGTGGGTGGAACTGTGCCTGCCCTTCAAAGCGGACCGCCCCATCGTGGGGGATGGGGATAGAGACCTCCCTGGTGAACGAGGCCGGCAGGCCCAGGCGCCGGGCGGCCTCCGCCTCCTCCTGTAAGACAGTGACGTCAGGGCCGTAGAGATAGGCACATCGCTCCTCCCAGTCGCAGGAAATGCCTTGGACGTCGATCAGGTCCTGATAGGCCCGGACCGCATCCTGGTTAGCTTTGGCATACCGCCTGGCGGTCTCCTCCCCAAAGGACTGGATCAGCCTGCTATAGATCAGGCCGTGCTGGGAGGTGATCTTGGCCGTGGTGTTTTGGGTCTGCCCGCCGGCGATCCGGCCGGCCTCCAGGACAACGACTGAAAGCCCGGCCTGCTGGAGGGCATAGGCCGTCAGCACCCCGGCCATCCCCGCCCCTACCACTGCGGCCTGAGTTTTCAAATGCCCCCGGAGGGGCGGCCTGCGCCCAATAGAGCAGGTCTGAGACCAGATAGATCCCATAAAAGCCTCCTTTGATCCTCTGCAGTGAATGTCTGCTTTATCCATGCCCAACGGAGCGGCTTTTATGTGAGAGAATCACTTATAGAAAAGGCGAAAAACATCGGCAAGGAGAATGAGCTGCGGACAGGGCTTCCCGATGCGTCATTGTATTCGTCCCCTTTATATGCAGCGCACGATGCCCCCAGCGTGCCTCCGCCCTGGAGGGGCAGGCCGCTTTTTTGTCTCTGAGAAAGGGGCAAAAGACTTGCTGGTAACAGGATAGCAATTCACAGAGATATTCTGCCTAGCGTTCCATCTCAAATATCGTCGGCTCTTGTGGCAGGAACGCACAGCCTTGAAAAATCGCTTCCACAAATCCCCGCTCATCAGGCACGCCGGTATGAATTTCCGGTGCAGAGGGGGAGAAATAAAAAGCAGGGAACCGAAGTCTCCTGCTGGGGCGGGGGCATGTTCTGCTGTTGCTGCCCGCTGGCTGGACAGTGTATTCCGAGATGGAGGGCGGCACTTCGGGTACATTTGCCGCGCTTAGCTGGTTCACCCTCCCCGGGGCCTTTGTTCAATTTTTCATCGGCTATTCACCAACCTCCTTTTCGTGAAAGTTGCGCAATTTTACGGGATGAATTTCTGTAATGATTTCTCCACCTCCTTCCCGCCTATCCATGCAAAAAAGCCGCCCGATTTGAACGCCGGACGGCTTTTGTGTAATGTAATAAAGCAAATATTGCTCAATTTTGTAGATCAAAAAATCAACAACACGGAAAGTTGATATATAAAAATAGGATATTTGGAACTCTATATCTGTAATATATACCGTTTTTTTCGTACAGAACTTATGTTGTCCATTTTAAGTGAAAGCCCATATTTTTTAGCAAAACTTCCTCTGTTAGTTAAAATCGCAGTCTAGCTGTTTGAGTACTTCCATTTGGCTGTCTGCACAACAGCAAACGGGCTTTGAGCCTCCGATTGGCGCTGTAGTATCTGTTCATGGCTCTACGGTACCATTCGGCCTCTTTTGATAACTTTTTTGACCAAATTGCTTCCAATGCGGTAGCAGATGTAGTCCAAATCCGGTGCGTCCCAAACCACAAGGTCGCCCAGTTTTCCGACTTCCACAGAGCCGATTTGGTCAGCCATCCCAATTGCGGCAGCACCATTAAGCGTGACAGCTGTTAGCACTTCTTCCGGCGTAAGCTTGTACTTCAGGCATCCCAGTCCAATAACAAACTGCATATTCAAGCATGGGCAAGAGCCAGGATTGAAATCTGATGCCATGGCAACCGGCACTCCAGCTTCCACCATCGAACGTGCAGGCGCAAAACCGGCCCCCAGGTAAAAGCTAGTAGCCGGCAGAAGGCAGGCTACTGTGCCCCCTTTTGCCATACTGGAGATTCCTTCAGGCGGACAGACAATTAAATGTTCCGCAGAGACCGCACCCAGCTCTCCGGCCAAGACAGATCCACCAATCGGATCGATTTCATCTGCATGTATTTTGGGAGTCAGGCCATATTTGCGGCCCGTTTCCAAAATCTTTCGGCTCTCTTGTGCATTAAATACGCCTGTTTCGCAGAACACATCACAGAACTTAGCGATTTTCTGTTCCGCAACTGCTGGGATCATTTCTTCGCACAAAAGACGGATATATGCGTCCCGGTTTCCTTTATACTCAGAAGGCAGTGCATGGGCCCCCATAAAGGTGGCCACTACGTCCACGGCATGCCCCTCCTGTAACTTTTGGATCGCGCGAAGCTGTTTTAGCTCCTCATCGGTCGTAAGGCCATATCCGCTCTTGGCCTCACAGGTGGTGGTGCCGAAGGACAGCATCTCACTTAACGCCAGGGACGCCTTCTCTGTCAGCTCCTCTTCGCTGGCCGACCGTGTGCTTTTGACGGTAGAAAGGATACCGCCGCCTTGGGCAAGGATATCGAGATAGGGGACACCATGGAGTTTCATACCAAGCTCATTCTGTCTCCAACCGCCAAAAATCAGGTGGGTATGTGCGTCCACAAGGCCCGGCGTGACCAGTCCTCCCTCTGCATCTATCCGTTCAGCATCTATGTCGGGAGGGGTGCCAGTCCCAACCTGAAAAATCCGTTCGCCTTCTAGCAGCACCCACGCATCTCTTTGGATTTGGATGGCGCCCTGAGCTGCCCCGCCTTTGGGTCCGTATCCCAGCGGAGTGGCAAGAACGCCGATGTTGAAGAGCAGCACTCGTTCCATATGATAGTTCGATCCTTTCTCAAGAGGGAGGAGACGCACATGCGCCTCCTCCCTAGCAAAATGGATGGTAACGCCTATTTGATGACGCTTTGATACAGTTGGATTCAGCCCTCTTTCTTTCCAGTTACCAGAGCGACCACAACGTAATCAATAAAGGAGGCACTCATACCAACGATAATAGCATCCACCGGGATGGGAAGAATACCAAATACGCACAGCAGTGAGACAACGCCACCTACAACGATGGAAGAAACTGCTGCCAAAGCGTTGCCCTTTTTCCAGAACAGGCCTAAGAGAACAGGGGCGACCAGACCGCTGGCATAGAAAGTATAAGCATAGTCCAGGATCTCAATGATGCCAGGGATGGCCAAGGCCACGAAAAGGGATGCGATACCGACCACTACGGTAGTCACCACAGACATCCGCAGAATCGTCTTGGAACTCTTTTCATCGCTGGCAGACTTACCCATAGCACCCAGGTAGATGTCGTTGACTACATGGGAAGTGCAAGCCAGCAGCAGAGAGTCAGCAGTGGACATGACGGCAGCACACAGAGCAGCGATCACAATGCCGGCAGCCACGGTGGGCAGCACCTCCACAGCCAGAGAGGCGATGGCGCTTACCTCAGTCAGGGTATCGCCCAGGAAGGCACGGGCCAGCATACCGTCTATAGCGCTGTTGACGCCCATTGCCATCAGAATACAGCCGGCAATGATACAGCCGGTCTTTGCGATTCGTTCATTCTTTGCAGAGAGCAGTCTCTGGTAGAAATCCTGACCGATGATTTCATAGGCGATCATCGGCAGCGCGATGGACGCCATTGCTGCAAGACCGATGCCGGTGGGACTCATGTAAGTATCAATGCCGCCCGGAACGTTCATGGTGGACAGTTTTTCAACCAGTCCGCTCCAACCACCAATTTTAATCAGGCCAATAAACGTAGTCAGGGGGACCCCGATGAAGATGACGATAAGCTGGATCACGTCGGTGAGGGCCACTCCCCACATGCCGGAAAAGGCTGTATAAAGAATGATCACACAGATAGCGATCACAGCTGCTACTGTAGTGTTGATTCCAAATACAGTCAGCACCTTGGAGATGGCACCGACCTGGGCGGCAAGGATCCCGACCAGAGCCGCAAAGGAGAATACACTCGTGAGGACACGCGCAGTGTTGGACTGGTAGCGGTTATAAACGAAGTCGCTGATCGTACACAGTCCCATTTTACGCATGGGCTTTGCCATCAGCAGACCCAGCACCAGCATGGCGAGGCCGGTAGAAACGCCGAATGTCATGCCGGACAATCCCTGATTATAGCCATTTGTAGAGGTTCCGATGATGTTGCCGCCGCCCAGCTGGGTAGCACACAGAGTACCCACCAGGACAAACAGGCCCATGGACCGGCCAGCCAAAAGGAAGTCTTCAGAGCCTTTTACCCTGCGGGATGCATAAAGACCCACAGCAAGCACGACCGCCATATAGGCGATCAGGATTATCAGCATTGTGATTTGATTGGGTGTCATAGCGATTCTCTCCTTTTTTCAGTGCGTTTTTTACGCCAGGATCGTTATTTCGCCAGAGTCTCCGTCCATTTTCACTCTCTGCCCCTCGCAGAATTTGTCATAGGTCTGCTGATCCACCCGGATCAGCGGGATATCCATAATAATCGCATTAGACACCAGAACAGTACTTAGATCCAGCACAATGAATCCCGCAGGTTTGTTGTCAAACTTGGACATCTGATACAGGCCGTCCATCTGCACCACAGAGCTGCCCTTATCAATAGGAAACACGATGATTTTCTTTGCAATCACTTTGTCTGTCAGTGCATGATCCTGTTCAATGATGGTACCTTTCTCCGGGCTTACCATATAGAAATTGATCGGATCTTTTGACACCAGGATCTCGCCTTCAACAATGCCGCTGGCAATCGGCTCACCCTTCAGCAGTCTCTCATCCTTCATGATACGATCTCCCCCTTCAGCACAGATTGGATACAGGCGGGAATACTCTTGACAGTAAATGTCATGTTCCAGCGCTTAGTATAGTAGGCACATTTAGGCGATTCCGTCACGCCGCTCATCCCATACAGATGCGACCAGCATGGCTGATCCACACAACTGTTGATAACGATTTCTCCACCAGCTTTATGTATGATATCCAGGTAGCCCATCCGCTGCGCCAGCTCCTTGGTGGAGGTAGAGGTGAAGATATACAGCTGACCTGCCAGCTGCTGACCATCCAGCATCTTCGCGATGGAACCCACCTGGTTGATGGTCAAATGGGGGCAGCCCAAGATACAGAAGTCCGCTTTTCCAGTGCCGGCAGAGATCTCCGCTCTGGCCTGAGCCAAGTCTTCATTCGTGATGGTGACCACAGGGGGATCTTTCCGCCCTAAAAAGGCAGTGTGGACATCTGCCGCCTCCGGTGTTACGCCTACCACATGGAACATGGGGACGATCCCATGGATATTCAACTGAGTACCCAGGTCCATCAGTTGTTCCGACGTGGTCTGCTTGGACAAACCATTGAACACAGGGCAGTGGTATGCCTGGCCCATCTTTTTAGGCGTAATATAACCCAGCAGCTCATAATCGTATTCACTGTCCACATCGGCCTCTACCTGAATAAGGACATCGCCTGCCCGATTCTGCTCCAGCAGCAGTCCGTATTCGGGTGTGACACCGGTAATGGCCGCACACATAGCGCTCTGAGCAGCCTCACGATTTGTCCGGGCCCCCAGCACCGAGTTGACATATACTGCGCCGCCAGAAGCGGAGAAAGAACAGATTTCTCCAAAGCGGGGGACATTGTTTTCAAAAAACGGGGTGCAGTCAAAGGTGAGGATGGCGCCAAGCTTCCGATAAACATCGATCGTGCTCTTCAGTGTGCGCTCATTTTCCTCATCTAATTTCGAAATCGTCTTAAAATACTCATAGTCATAGGCGGGATTGACCGTGGGAGGCACCATACAATGTGCCTGCTCCTCCAGCAGCTTCGAAACAAACCAGAGGTCACCCTCCTGGTTGCTTAGAGAGATATGCCCCCGGCTGATCGGTACCATACGCTCAGCGCCGAAAGCTTTCCCGATCCCTACCAGGACCCGCATTGCCCGGGCAAATCCTGGTCCCATTTCGCCATTCAGCATGGCTTGTTCCTTCTCTGTCAATCTCATTTCGTTCGATACCTCCTAAGTTTGATCTCAGATATCTTCCAGTGCTTTATGCACAATACTGTCATCTGCCAAGTAGGGCAGGGTGATATGGTCCTGACCCTCGTACAGTTTATTGTATTCAGCGATTGTTGACAGCGAATTGGGATTTCCGGCCCAGCCACGACGGGCAACCCCCACCATAACATCCCAAGGCATAGACATCTTTAAAATCTGGTCTACCCGCTCGGAGCCGTCCAGCACCATACCAAAGCCGCCGTTGATGGACTTGCTCACACCAACACCGCCGCCGTTGTGCAGGGCAATCAGACTCATGCCGCGGGCAGCATTTCCAGCGTAGCACTGGGTGGCCATATCGGCCATGATATTGGAGCCATCCTTAATATTGGAAGTCTCACGGAAGGGAGAGTCGGTACCACCAGTATCATGATGGTCGCGGCCCAGCATAACGGGCCCGATCTCGCCCTTGCGGACCATCTCATTGAACTTCAGGGCAATGTTCATACGGCCCATGGCGTCGGAGTACAGTATCCGGCATTGCGTGCCTACTACCATCTTGTTCTTTTTCGCATCACGCAGCCATATGTAGTTGTCGTGATCCTGATAGCGGCGGTTGTGTGCCCTGATGTACTCGGCGGCAGCCATATCGGTCTTATCCAGATCTTCTTCCTTCCGGGACAGACAGCACCAGCGGAAAGGACCATAGCCATAGTCAAACAGGAAGGGGCCGAGGATATCTTCCACATAGGAGGGGAATACGAAGCCGTCCAAGTCATTCTCGCCGTTCTTGCAAATCTTCTCGGCAGGCACGCCGGCGTCGTACACCGACTTCAGGAATGCATTGCCATAGTCGAAGAAATAGGTTCCCTTCTCGTGAAATTTGCAGATCATCTCATAGTGATGCTTCAGGGACTTGTCAACCAGCTTGGCGAAGCCTTCGGGGTCCTTGTCCAGCATCTCAGTACGCTGTTCGAAGGTCAATCCCTGCGGGCAGTATCCGCCGTCGTACGCCATGTGGCAGGAGGTCTGGTCGCTCATTAGATCCACATGGATATTCTTCTCATACAGGTACTCCAACAGGTCCACCACGTTGCCGTGATAGGCGATGGCGTAGGGTTCCTTGGCAGCCAGCTTCTGCTGAGTCATTTTCAGGACCTCATCCAAGTTGTCGGACTTCGCACTCACCCAGCCCTGGTTGTAACGGGTCATGATCCGGGACAGGTCCACCTCAGCAATGATGGAAACGGCACCTGCGATCTCCGCAGCCTTGCCCTGGGCACCGCTCATACCGCCCAGACCGGCGGACACGAACAGGCGGCCGGCCAGGTTCCCGTCCTCGGGGATACCCAATTTGGTGCGCCCCGCACCCAGCAGGGTGTTAAAGGTGCCATGCACGATGCCCTGGGGGCCGATGTACATCCAGCCTCCGGCGGTCATCTGGCCGTAGTTGGCAACCCCGATGGCTGCCGCACGGTTGAAGTTTTTCTGGTCATCATACATGCCGATCATCAGGCCGTTGCTGATAATACAGCGGGGAGCCAGCTTATGGCTGTGGAACAGGCCCAGAGGATGGCCGGACATCACAACCAAAGTCTGCTCGTCCGTCATGATCTCCAGGTACTTCTTGATCAGACGGTACTGCATCCAGTTCTGGCACACCTGTCCGGACTCGCCGTAGGTCACCAGTTCATAGGGGTACAGCGCCACCTCGAAGTCCAGGTTGTTGTCGATCATCACCTGGAACGCTTTGCCCTCGATGCAGTTGCCTTTATATTCGTCGATGGGCTTGCCGTACAGCTTTCCCTCTGGCCGGAAACGGTATCCATAGATACGACCGTGTTCCTCCAGTTCCTGGGCAAACTCCTTTGCCATCTGCTCATGATGATCAGGATGGATATAGCGCAGGGCGTTCTTAATGGCCAGTATCTTGTCGGCCTCAGTCAGATGGGATTCACGGCGGGGGGCACGGCGGTAGCCCTCTTCAAAAGCGGGATATTCAGGCAGTTCATAGTCCAAGTGAATGGTCATGCACTTGTCCATGTCAAGATGTGCTGGGGTCATAATGGTTCTCCTTTCTTCTTCAAATATGTGTCAGCAAGATGTCTAGTTTTTAATCCTTTTTCTCGCCTTGATATATTGAATTCTAACAGATAAGTGTTATAATAAAAAGTACTTAATTCGTATATTTGTTATATAAAGAAGGTATGCCACTATGAACTTCAGGCAATTGGAGTATTTTACTACTGCGGCAAGGTTAAAAAGTATCTCGAAGGCCGCTCAGGAGCTCCATGTGGCCCAGCCACCTGTGAGCCGCCAAATCGCACTTTTAGAGGACGAGCTGGGAGTATGCCTTTTCCTGCGTACAAACAAGGGAATAGAACTGACCGAAGCAGGGCAGAGCCTCTATGTCCAAAGCAAGCATATCTTCCAAAGCATACACACCATGATCGACAGTGTGCGGGACATTGACCAGGGGCTGCGGGGCTGCTTGAAACTTGGATCGATCTATTCCACTATTTCTTTCACCTTGGATTTTCTAAAGAAATATCATGCGGAATACCCCAATGTAGAGTACTACATCCGCATGGGAACTCCCGGGGATCTTTTGAAAGATCTGAGCAATGGCGATCTTCACGTGATATTTCTCCGGGGGACTACAAGTGAAATCTCCGGCTCATGGGAACGCATACTCGGTGAAGAAACACTGGAAGTCATTTTGACAGAGAGCCTAGATCCTGCACCCGGACTGGATTATATTCCTATCGAGCGTCTCCGAGATGTCCCAATGTGCCTGCTGCGCAGCGATGACCTTTGGAGCTACAACAATTATCTTATTAATGAGTGTCAGCGCAATGGTTTCTCTCCCAATGTCGTCTGCCAGTGTTATGATACCCCCATGGCTCTTCAGATGGTACAGTCTGGATTTGGAATTAGTTTTTTGCCTCCGGCACTTGTGAATATAATCGGCTCACATGAGCTTTACTCGAAGCCGATCCGGGGCATAACCGCAAAATCATATCCTACTATGATGTGGAACAGCAGTGTCATGTACTCTGGCTGTGTCAAACGCTTTATTGACATGTTCGGACAATAGGACCTCAGTGACTGACTAGTAGAACTGTTCATATCCAATGGTCTCCTGAGTCGACTTTAAACCAACCAAGTGAGTCAGATATTTATTCACTTTTCATTGGTGTACCTCAAGTTTCAAATAAGAATGGAGCGGCCGCAAAACACGGCCGCCCCATTCTTATTTGAAACTATGTCAGTATATATATTTTTGATATTACCCATCCCAATTTCTGCACCCTTGTTTTATACATAGAGCTGATATTTCTTCTGATCTTATGAGATAAATCGTAGCATACCAAAATTTTTATACCTTCCCCAGCAAAAAATAAGGGAGCCGGACCAACGCCGACTCCCTATATCGTTTGATTATTTTAGGGCAAACATCCCCTATTAGACCGCATTTGCGATCATCCCCCAATATAACACTTGGGTGCCTTCGCCAGCCTAATCAGTCAGCTCTCTCATCACACGCCCCCACATCCCGTGTGGTATTTTCGGCAAGTATGGTAATACTGTGGCAACACAGAAAATCATGTCATTTTAGTACAATTTAGCACCGGCAGGAATCGCATCATCTAACATGAGCAAATTCAACCCTTCGTGTCCGTCATACTCGTACACAGCAGAGATCAGCATTCCCTCAGACGGAATTCCCATCATCATTCTAGTGGGCAAATTCGTGATTGCAACGCAGGTTTTACCCACCAATTCTTCAGGAGTATAATAAGTGTGAATGCCACTTAAAATAGTCCGTTTGCGCTCAGTTCCGTCATTTAATGTGAACTTCAGTAACTTTTTAGACTTTTCGACCGCTTCACAGGATTCGATTTTCACCACACGAAAATCGGATTTTGCAAAAGTTTCAAAATCCACAAACTCCTCAAACAAAGGTTCAATCTTCACCTTTGAAAGATCAATGCGTGCGCTATTTGTGGACACATTACGAGTTACAACAGCTTGATTTTCCCCTTCACTCTTCGTGTTCGCACCATCATTTTTTTCCAGGGGCTTCATCGTGGGGAATAGAATTTCCGGCTTCTGCAAAGTGTTATAAGTTTCTGTATTCCGCATTTTGAGGTGTCCTCTCGAACTTTTGGATTTATAACTTGGTATAAGTTTCTACCGTTTCATCACCAATGGGGGTAAAAATGGGGGTAAATCAACTGATTCGGATTTTGCCCTCCAGATTCGCAAAACTTGCTACTTTCTTTTCCTTGGTTGCCTCATTATAAACATTCATCGTCGTCGTGATATCTGCATGTCCCATAATCTCCTGTATAACTTTCAGGTCACGTTCATTTTCACAGAATCTGGTGCAGAAAGTGTGTCTTAAATTGTGGCAAGAAAAATGTGGCAGCAGCTCTGGACACCGTTTTTCCATTTTGGCCTTTTGCTTTTCCTCGGCATTATAATCCCTGCAGATACGCTCAATCGCTCGGTTAACACAATGTGGGTTAAGTACATCTCCATAGCGTGTCGAGAAAATAAAGCCCGAATAGCCGTCAATGACACAATCATTGAAGCCCTCTTCCATCTGGCGCAACCGTTCCTGCAGGAGCGCGTGCTTTACTTCTGCGAGCATCGGGATTATCCTGATTCCCGCTCTCGTTTTCGGTGTGTTCACATGAAATCCAACTTTTCCGGTGCTTTCCCGTTTGCGGTACACAAGATTGTGGTTAATGGATATAATTCCCTGCGAAAAGTCACAATCCTGCCAGCGCAGCCCCACCACTTCGCCGATCCTGCAGCCTGTCCCCAGCAACACTGTAAATACCGACAGCCAATGCCTGTAAGTCGGCGATGAAGAAACATAACTAATAAAAGCAGATTGTTGCGCTTCTGTCAAGGCTTTTCTTTTCGGCTTCTCCCAGTTATGGGTCCTTTTGATTTCGTTCATTACGCCATCGGTCGGATTCAACCGAATGATGCCGTCTCGAACTGCTGTAGAAAAAACCGGATGAAGAATTGTGTGTATGACTTCCATACTGTTTGGTTTGAATCCCTTGTCGTGAATCAAGGACAAATAAAACTTCTTGATATCACTATATTTGATATTCGACAACTTCATCTGTCCGATTTCTTCCCGTACATACTTATCATACATGTATTTATAGTTTTCTCTGGTAGACTCCTTGATCTCAATCTTCTGCGCAATATATCTATCATAATGGTAATTCAGCGTCGTCCGGTCTGCTTCGTGTGTTTTGATTCCATCTTCCAGATCTCTTCGGATTCGCTTTTCCATTGAACGCAGTGATTCAGCGTCTCGTTTCCCAGGCGGGATCCTATCTGTGTCGACCAGTCTCCAACTATATACGCTGTGCCTACCTCCTTTTTCATCATAGTACCTATACTCGTATTTGCCATCCTCTCGTTGTCGTTCCCCTTGTTTCAGGAGACGCCCTTTGGAATCGCGTCTTTTGTCGGACACAATATCCTCCTTCCAAGAGAATGCCCACACACATATATAATAATATGAACATCCCATGTTTTCAATAAGTTTTCTGTAATTTCCCTGTTGCAAAGCCGGGATACAGCATCCGCTGCATCCCGGCTTCCATCCAAAATTGGTTACACTGTATCCACGTCTTCCAAGTATCTCTCGAATTTTTTTCGTTTGATCAACCGCTTAGCCCCGACCCGAATCACAAACTCGCAATCTGGGTTGCTGGTTATCTCCCGCAATTTGTTGGTTCCGATCCCGAAGTAGGCAGCCGCTTCATCTATCGTCAAATTTGCCTTTTCCCAAATGGGAACCTCTTGTTTTTCCATGTTTCATCTCCCTTTCTGTCTGAATCCAAAAAGCAACGGGCGGCGGCTGGCTAAGCCGCTCCGCGAGACTTACTCCCCGAGCTATTGGCACTTCCCGTAACCTGCGGCGGATTGGTTACCGCTCGGATCACAGCCGAAGTGGTGTATCATGATCAACGAATATGGGTCATGGCCTCCAAGCCGCCACAGCTTGTCTGCACACAACATCCGGCTCCCCCCTGCCTCCTTTCCAAATTTGGGATCACGGCCCAGTCTGCTTGTACGGCTCTCCATATTCGCAATGTACCCGTTGCCGCATATGAGGCGCATACCGCCTATTTGTCAAGGTGCAGCAGGATGCCTTCCCTGAAGATCTTGGTGTCTTCTCCTCATTCCCCGTTTCAGAGAAAGAAATTTGCCATAGAAAAAGCCGCCACCAACCTATTTCAAGGTGTGGTGGCGACTCCTATATTTCTCCAGAATGTGCGCGGGCACGATTTCAGTAAACACCGAAACAGAAAGGAAGCCGGTACAGAAGGCCCCCGCACCTGCTTAATCCTCTTTAGAAACAATCACTATAATGCCGATGTCAGTAAAGTTGACTCCGACATTCTGTTCGAAACTTGAAGCATCATTTTTATATCATCGCTTCTGCCCAAGAAAAAACGGGGGATCTGGAGCGTATTCGCTTCACATCCCCCGTTTTCTGGTTGATTGAGATACTGTACTAATCAGGATATAGCCGCCATCTCGTTGCTTGGCAGCACAAGGAACGGGAACGCCTTAAAGGAACCCTCCCGTGAGACTTTCACTTGTCCGTCCAACGAGTCCAGATACTGGGCGCCGCCTTTGGACTTGGAAATGTAGAGGGCGTACCTCATCCGCACAAAGTCAGATGCAGCGCACTGCTCTTCATAGCAAATCGCCAAGACTGGGGTAGCCAGCATCTGCATCGCCTTCTTCCGTACCAGAGAGATAAACATCTGTTTGATAACAGCGGTTTCCGAGTAATTCGCATTCTTGAAGTAGGGACGCTCCAAGAACAGGGTCAGCTGGTCTGCAGGCCGCTCATCCTCATATCGTTTCTCGGGTGGTTTAGTCAGATCGGCGAACTCCAAGGTCGGAGCATCGACATCATCTCGCAGATAATCCCGGCCCTTGGTCAGCCGGATCACAGCCCGCCCTATGACCTTACCATTCTTCTTGGCTAGTAGGATTTTCTTATTTGAGTCAAAACTGGAGAGCAGGCATTCCCGGTATTGACCATCCACATAAGATAAGCATGTGGAGTATGGCAACCTCCCCAGACGCAGGGTAGAGTAGTAATCATCCACTTCCTCCACCAGAATGCCGTAGGTCTCCATAGCGGTGTTCGTCTGCCAAAGCAACTGCTGCTGTTTTGTGGTTGGGAAACTGATTTCCCTATTCAGGTCATTGGGATAGTATTTGAGTGTTTTAAATTCGCCCATCAGTTCTGCCAGGATGATACGGCGGAATGCCTCCTTATTCTCAGTGTACTCATAATAGAGCCGGGTCATCTCCGCCCCCTCCCCCATAATGAAGCGGACGATGTGTTGCTCATTGTCTTGAAGGAATTTCTCGTCAAGTTCCAATTCTTTCGCCAATGCAACCCAGTCTTGATCCACATAAATGAGATCGTTGCGCATCTGAGTCCAGCTCTGATAGCCTCGCATCCGATCTGCGTTCCGGCTGGCAAAGAGTGCATCTTCCCAGGTGAGTAGTTCAGGGATCAATAACTTGATCTTGTCATAGACCAGCAGGACGCGCACAGCGTCAGTGGCGGACAGGCCGGCAATATGGCCCAACTCTTTCTGTCGCCACACACTCAGCGGTTTCTGGGACAGAAGCGCGGCCAGGCCACACAGGTCCTCCTCAGCAATCTGCATGTTCAACAGATCTCCCTTGAGCAGTTCCCGCATAACAACGAGTTTCCGATCCACGCCGATATCCGCCAGCATCCCATAGAACTGGATGTAGACCGGCTTGGCATAGCACAGCAATTTGAGTTCCTGAAAAGTATACTCCCTCTGTTCCAGCAGATCAAGGTTGTTCCTCTGTCCGGCCTCGCCAGCGCACGCGAGGAAATCCTTGCCGTTCAGCGCATTCAAATTGCAGCGGGTGTAGAAACTCTCTTCCAGCAGGAAGGATTCCCGACCTAGTTTGCAGAAGTCCTCAAAATGCTCCGAAACCATGTGGAGAAACCGTTTCTTCTTGTGGGCGATGGCGTAGATCAGTACATCGTACTGAATGGGTCTGATGGATGCAAAAGGCACCTCCAAACTCCCGGAATACAGGGCGTTCAAGTATCCGACCCAGGTATCCAGCACCTGATGCTTTTCCTCGTCTGTAAGTGGCTCGCGCCGTTGAGCGAACCACTGCAGATCATGGCGCAGACCGTGGTTAGAGAGCCACCAGTCCAGAAACCGCTCCATCCATCCAGGGTCAGAACCCAGATTGGAGTATGTCTGGCGCACAAGTTCAAGATCCTTAGCCTCCAGATGGGAGAGCGAAGTCAACTCATCCTCTGTGAAAGAATGCTCCACTTGTTCACGGAACAGGAAATCCAGGACCGCCCGCATCGTCTCATTGGAGGAAAGCACAGAGAGGCTGGTTGAAATGGTACGTCCGGAAACATCGATGAAAGAGGCAAAATAAGGGAGCTTCAGCATCTCCCGCTCCTGCGGTTTCAAATCGGATAAAGTCACGGCGTTCTGCGCATAGAAAGCGTTCAGGTTATCTACCAATGCGGGCCACAATGCTTCATCCGCTAAGTCGTGTTCGAAATACTTCAGACACTCGTATTGACAGCAGGAGCCGTTGACCCCGGAGCCGTACATTTGAACCATCTGTTCAACGGTATAACGCCCCATCAGAGATTCCCCGAAACGATCCGCAGACTCCAGCCAGTCATTGATGAAATGGTGGGGCACTTTACAATCCACCAGTTTCTTGTAGTAGCCTGCAAATTGTTCGTTGCAGATCAGTTCTTGCTGGATACGTTCGGGCAAAACAGAGGAAAGTAGTCCTGTTAAACCTTGCTCTTCAATCCGTTCGCAGGTTGTGAGCAGTGTGGGAACACTATACTGATGTGTATGCTTTTTGCTCAAGCCACAGGTACTCATGCGCTCCAGCGCTTTAATACGGTTAACAGTTTGTAGCATTTGCACGCTCCTCCTTGATAACAATTTCTATAAGAGAGTACAGCGTTTTTCGTGGGATGGCATCCGTATCAATAGCTCTTCCGCATAAATAGAGCAACACACCGGCCTGCTCTGATGTTATGGGATAACTAAATTGGGAGGCGGCAAGATGCAGGGGCTCATCAATCAGGCTCAAGGCATCTCTGCGATCCTCTACACTGTAATAGCTATCCAAAAAATCCTTCAGCGATTGAACACTCCCATCAAACTTGGCATCCAATCTCTCCTTTTTTGTGGCAAGCGAGTTAGCCCGGCGCTCCTGTCTGATCCGCTCCCACTCTGCCTGTTGCTGCTCTTTCTCTGCATCCAGCTCTTCCTGCGTATACAAATCCTGTTTCAAACTGTTCACACTATGAATATTGTAACGTGTTGCGATCAGGGCTTTCAGAACTTCCCGGAGCGTCTCTTTATCATAGAGCGCACGGACACAGTCATTCCATAGTGCCGCTTCCACAAAGTTATAATAACTTTGTGGTTCAAGACAGAATTGTGAGGTATCGATCCACTCAAAAAGTTGACGCTGTTCGTCCGAAGACAGAAAGTCCCGCTTAAAATCCAGTTTGCCGAGATCGCTATAGTAATAGCGGATAGATTTCATATAATCGCGGTGGAAGCCCGAATGACTCTCGAACAGGTCTGGATACTCAGTCACATCGTATGTTTCTAATAACTTCTTATTAAAGTCAAACGCCTTCCTGGTCCGAGAACCTGCGGTATATTCCTGCACATAGCACAACGCCTGTTTTTCTTTCGGCTCCGACTCATAATTGAGGTGTGACTGAAAAAAGGACCATAAATCAATGGTGTCAGCATCCACAAGCAACGCGAAATTCTTGTTATACCAGCCATTCTCTTGTTGAAACGCCTCCATATAGTCCAAGCCCGTCAGTTCCTGATAACGCTCCATATACCGACGGATCTCCTTTTTGTCGGGCGCCTCCAGACGGTCGACCTGTTCAATGAAGAGATTCCGGTAATCCAGTGGCTCCAACTGTTCTGCCAAGATATCCCATTGCGGATCAAATACATCGAACCGATAAGAGAACTGTAAATTGGCTTTCTGGATCATCCACAATACTGTTTTAGGGTTGGTCGGATTGACCTGTGTGGAGACAGCAGGCCATATCCCCTCATGCCCTTCGTAACGGATGTGAAATTTACGATACATGGAGTAGAGTCTCTCCATGTGGGTGAAAGCCTCGTCCGGCAGCTCCTCGTCCTGATTGAGTGCAGCGATACAAAATTGGGCAGCCGCCTTCTCAGCAGGAATGCCGTTGGGATTAAGCCCAACTGGATTTTGGCAGGGCCAAATCATCCAGGAGTTGGCATACCTGATCTCCAGCGTACTATATCCTGAGTCGATCAACGTCTTGTACAGAGCGGAGCCCTCCTTGCAGAACTGGCCGGGCAACTTCAGCAACGCCCGCAGGACTGCATTGTCTTTCTTCCTGCACTCGGCGATGACCGGCTTATAGTTGCATAGAAGCCAGTCCAGCATACGGCCATTGCCGAGCAGCGGTATGGTCCGATCAACGCCCCACAACCGAGCGATCTGGGGGCGCATTGCAGGAAACTCATCTTCCTGAGGGTCAAATAGGGAGAGGACAAACATAGCATCCTCCGTCCGTTGATACGTATCGCCAGCCAGTTGGGACCGTAACTGCTTACGCTCCATCGGGTCGGTGGTCAGGAGGTAGCGGGCTCCCTGCAGATACAGGTCGTTCCCAGCCTCTTTATCCAGCCTACGTATGAAGTCTTCTCGCTGAGTCCCAACAAACATGGAGTCTGTGAGAAATGGCAGGGCAAATCCAAGAGCCAGCGCCAGCGCACGGAATATTTCTGGTCTGGAGCCGATGCGTTCCTCGAATCGCTCCGTAATCTCGCCGATATAGCGAAGTTCATGCTGGGCAAAATAGGCCCCCGGGTCGTTGCACCTGGAAGCCCATAGGGACTTCTGACTGATAAAACGCGAGTACTCCAGCATAGCGTCCTTGTTGTCGGACATCTTGACCACAAGGGCCAGAAGTGCATTAAAAAGATCTAAGTCGAGGATCTTCTCATAGGCGTCGCAGTGGCTTTGTTCCTTGTCATGACTGCTCATAACTATGTTCTCTCCTTTCTCTGTGCCACCGCTGATACGGCGGCCATTTTTGTGTGCGGTACCGGGCAGTCATGCACCGGCGCACCGTGTCTGTACGCTTGTCCTGTTGTGATCATTGACTCCCTCCTTTTTCTTGATTTGTGGTATTCACGCAGTAGATGCCTGCGGTACCTGAGAGAAATATGGTCGCCGCCACATACTGCATGGCGGCAGACAAAGAAAAAAGCGCCTGAAGATGTTCCTCAGACGCAATTTCACGCATTGGTACTGTAACTAGGCTGCGCAGACATATCTTTTTTTGGCAAAACGTAAAAAGCGTCCAAAGGCAACATGCCTTCAGACGCTTTGAAACACAGAATACTGTAATCGCCAGGGCGATTTCGGATACTTTATGTCAGTATTATACCGCACCTACGGATTGTTTGCAAGGGATTTTCGAACTGAGTCACCAACGTAAAATGCCACATGGCCTTTCTTCCTGCTCCACGGCTTGGGAATCGTGAACCCGATATGTTTCAGAACATCAGCTGCCACCGGCGGGTGGTGATTTTTAATGCTTGTTTTTTCTCAAAGGAAACGCTATAATATGCTCACATAGTATCTGCGGCAGCCTAAGGCAGTCTTAGTTTCCGTGTTGCATAGCGTCCAGAGGTCTTTCTGACCTTTGGGCGCTTTTTTGTTTTCTGGACAAACGAATGCCCCTCTTAAACAGATCTCGCCCATCCTGGGCAAAAGCGTGTGGACTATTCTGGGTTCCACACGTTTTTTTATATAGATATCCCTGCAGCGGAACACCGCAAAAATCAAAAAGGAGATGAAAAGTCATGCAATCACTCGAAAGAATCCCGACACGGCAGAGAGCATCGAAACACGGTGATCCGGAATGAATACCAATTGGATTGGCGTCGCTTTCGTCAGCGAAGAGGTTCCAAACCGAGAACAAGTTGAGGATCAACTTGCGGAGAGGACAGAGGCTCTACGTCAAGAGGCCCAAACTGCTCTGGATGCCTGGCTCAATGAACAAGGCCTGGAACAGGTAATGGGGGTTATCATCCTGAAAAAAACTATTTAAGTCAATCGAGGAGGAACAAACGTGGCTACTTTAATTATCGAGATGGATGGCGGACTGGTCAACGAGGTCTACTCCACCCTTTTGGAGCCGCTCAACATTCAAGTCTACGACACCGATGATAGGCGAGATCCTGAACACGCCTATCTGTATGCCGCCAGTATCTATGCTTTGCAGTTTGGTGGAATGAGGCCCCAATTCCGGAGGGGCCATGACTACTCTGACCGGATTTGGGGGGCGCTGGAGCGCCGGCCAGAGTCCGCTGCCCTAGTCTCAGACCTGCGGCGGGCCGCTTCCCAGGCAGGGATCCAGGCCCAGGCTCAAGATGCGGCTTTCCTTGCCGGCTATCTGGAGGCATTTGGTGAATTCAAGGAGTTCGTCGACTACCTCAGTGCAGAAAAGAAGGTAAACGCAGAATTCCGGCAACAGATCGACAGACTGCTCGACCGGCAGATGGAGAAGTATTTCACCTTCGCCGAGCAAATTAACACCCCGGAGCGGTACGACGGCGGCCATGATGAGACTGCCATCTCAGGGCGAACTCTGGACTGTGAGGGAGGGGCTAAGGATGGTGTTTGAAAATCAGATTTGCGACCGCTGTCATAGGCCTACAGTCACCCGGATCATGTCCATGTTCAATCTGGATACCATGATGCTCTACGAGGTCATCCGGTAATCCGCTACACAAGCCGGGATTGGAGCATCCAGTTCCGGCTCAAAAAAGGAGATTGTATATGAAGACAATCAGTACCGCCTATTATGAGAAAATGGCCGAAGCTAAGCAAACCTTCTGTGCCTTTTGCATGAGAGGGGCTATGCCGTTCCTGGAAGACTGCAAGGACTGCAAGATAAACCGGATGTTCAAGGCAGTTCAGGCAGTCATCAAGGAGGAAACCACACCACAGGATGAAGCTGCGGTTGAGAAGACCCGGAATGCCTACGATGGGATTGACCTTCCAAAAGAGATGATAGAGTCTCTTGGCAGGGGGCCGAGAAATCATGATGGTTTCCGCACAAGCCCAGCATTCCAGCTCTTTATCACCAATGGCGCTTACCCAGACGTGGAGGTACAGCTAATAGAGAGCAAGACTGGATTCCCTGATTTCTCTGGCTCTGAGGAGGAAACATCCAGTCGGTCAACGGTTCACTATTTGAACTACCTCGAAAAAGGAGTTGGCGTTCCGTCTTCCATCCAACTTTGGGACCTTACATATGATACGCTGAAAGACGAACTGAAATCCTTACTGGAGCGGATGTTCAACAGGAGCATCCATCAGTTCTGGGGGATTCAGGCGCTCCCATTCCCGGAGCGGTATTTTATCACAAGTCGGTCTGCAGAGGAACTGGCCGCAGATATGATGAGCGAGGTGGGGGGCTATCAGGCTTCGGACGTGGACGAATATGGCTGTGTGTACAGCCAGGAACACTATGTAGGCTGCCTCAGAAACAGCAATATCACACCACATGGACAGAACACAAGCGGAGAGGTCTACATGAGGCTAGGCAAGTTCCCACTGAAAAATTCCGAAAAATACTTCATCGAGACCCGGTGTACGATTTCTCCGATGTTCATCGACACCCAGCTCGTCAAAGGCAGGGCAGAGGACAGCATTACCAAAAAAATTTATAGCATCATCTGCTATATTGCAGCCCGCGAGATGATGGTGAAAGACACAAATCAAAATTGAAGGAGCGACAAATGACAAATATGATTGCAGTAAAAGTGACATACGATAAGGTGATTCAAATATGAATGAAAAACACTCTGCCGTCTGTTACATCTTCCGGGATGGTGCCTTTTCCCCGATACAGGAAGCCAAGTCGTTTCAAAACGAGTTTGGCTTGGATCTGTTCCAATATAAGGGAGCTATCTATGAAGGCAGGACAGGTTTGTGCCTTTGTAATTTGCAGCAGTCACAGGACCTATCAGGCTTTATGGAACGGCACGGCGGTCTGGAATCAATCGAAAAACAGATTACAAACAGTTTGGGCCGTACCGGCCTCTCTCCCCGCTACACCCGCCCGAACGAGAAGAAAAAGGATATATTCCCGCCAAAGGAGAGGGATGAAAACCGTGTTTTTTCCAAGGACTTGATGGGTAAAAGGCACTACTACTACCGTTTTTACAATGAAAACGGCATCGAGCTTTACACCTTGGAAAATAAGCGTGATTCATGGCCGACGATCTTTATCCCCTGCGACGGCTTTATGGTGGGCATCGACCAGCGGAGCCGGCTGGCGGAAGTCCTGAAGTGGCTGTCCACGCTGGAACACGGTATCCGGGCTGAGATTGAACGGGTCTTCAACCAGAGTATGGCGGCTCCAGATCGCTGGGCCGATCTTGGCTTTGCCAACCTCTTGGGGCGGCGCGAAGAGGCTGAGGCACACAACGCTCCCATTTGGGCAGAGCGCCAACGGCAAGCCAAACTGCGAGAGGCAGAACTGGAAGCCCAGGCGCGTCAGCGTGAACAAGAGTTACAAGACCGCTATACCTCCGCCATCCGAGAGGCGGAGCAAAACATTTTAGCCGGAAAAGAAGTTGTAAATCAAGATATCAACGGCAAGTCTCTGATCATGCAGCTTTTTCGGGAGCATGGGATTTCAGTTCCTCTAAAAACACAGGGCTGGATTATCAATACGCTACACAGTATTCGATATTCCCCACAGAGTGGTCAATGGAGTTACCGCTACCATAAAGGCAGCCGCAACAGTATGAAACTGCCCGAACTACTTTCCAAGTTGCTGGCTGCAATCCAGAGCAAGCCGCCGCATGTTGGAGATACCGCGGATATTCCGGCCATTCACGCCACTGGCAGCAGTACCCGTTGACCCTAAAGAGGCAACAATAAAATTAGCAAGAGCGAGGTCTAAATAATGCGGACATTACAAAAATTCAAACTCGGCACTTTCGAGGTGACACAGCCTAAATTGATTATTTCCGATCCCTGTTACGCGCCCGGTACCTGGTGCATGGGCATCGTTCCCAATGCCCAGCCGGGGATTTGGGAGGCAGAGATTGGCTTTTTCCATGAAGGGAAGCACGATGCGGCAGTAGCCTATCTGGCCGCGTTCCATCAGCATTGCCCACCCAAAAACCAGTTAATTGCACGGGAGGAACTCTTCAAGGTTGGCGTAGACAGCGGCCAAGCCGGTGTGTTCGACAAGCCGTTCTACCGTGCCGGTGCTGATGCAGGCCAGATACCCAGCGAAGATGCACTGGAAGCGTGGTACAACAGCTGTTGCAACCAGACCTTACATACAGACCACTATGCCGGTGTTATTCCACATGGCGTTGTATCCAATTCCGGGTATGGGGATGGCGGTTATATCTGTTACTCCTACCATCTGTCTAAAACACAGGGGCAGGATATCACATGAGGCGTCATGATCAATTTTGATGTGGTGCGCCTGACCCAAATCAATAGGCTTCTGCTCCAATAACACTCAGCGGGGAACCACCTAAACGGGCGGTTCCCCGCATTTCCTTTTAGAAGTCTGCAAATAAAAAGTCAATAGGGAAATAA
>OLSG01000377.1_pt1 | contig 57523 bp, 50 predicted proteins | sample 1673041 | NCBI WGS metagenome assembly OLSG01 (sample SAMEA3136749, study PRJEB25190) | human gut metagenome | reverse complement strand
TTCTTCCTATATCTGCTCGAATTTTACCGTAGATGACCATCCTCCTATATTTGGGTGCAAAAACGATGTGATATTTACATCTCCATTTGCTATGTGATAAACTTTGCATGTCATCCATTTGACAAGAACCTCCTTATTCTAATAACTAGTGTGATTGAAAACCTGCACACTATCTTACCAGTTTAAGGAGGTTCTTTCTTTTTCTATAAGATATTTTACCTACCCCCAGTTGAACTGGGGGTTTAATCATGCCTATTCGGCGCCAAATCAGAAAATCGAGTCCCCGAAAGGACTCGATTTTTTAAATCAGATGTCTGCTGAATGATATGAAGCTGTCTAATTCTTCCAGTGCTCTTTCTGCCAGTTTCTGATTCTTCTCCTTTTTGGGGACCCGCTTCTCTAATGGCGGTACCAGTCCGAAATTGACATTCATCGGCTGGAAATTCTTTCCCTGGAAATGAGAAATATAATAGCATAATGCCCCAATGGCAGTTTTTCTCGGGAATTCTACCGGCTCCATCCCCCGGTAGCGGAATGCTGCACTCCAGGCAGCCACAATTCCCGATGCTGCAGATTCTACATATCCTTCCACACCAGTCATCTGCCCGGCAAAGAAAAGACCTTTCCGTTTTCTTGTCTCCATAGTTCCATTCAGGATATCCGGGGAATTCATATAGGTATTCCGGTGCATAACCCCATAGCGGATAAATTCTGCATTGGAAAGTCCGGGAATCATGCCGAATACTCTTTTCTGTTCTCCCCACTTCAGATGGGTCTGGAAACCAACGATATTGTACATGGTATCGTCTTCATTATCCTGCCGGAGCTGTACGACTGCATAAGGTTCCTTACCGGTTCTAGGATCAGGAAGTCCTACCGGTTTCATGGGACCAAAGCGCATGGTATCTTCTCCTCTGGCGGCCATGACTTCAATAGGCATGCATCCTTCAAAGACTTTCTGATTTTCAAAGCCATGAACAGGAGCCGCTTCCGCTTCACATAAGGCCTTGCGGAAAGCTTTGTATTCTTCTTCATTCATCGGGCAGTTGAGGTATGCCGCCTCTCCCTTATTATAGCGGGACATGCGGTATACCACATTGGAATCCAGTGATTCTTTGGTCACAATGGGAGCCGCGGCATCATAGAAATGGAAACCTTCGCTTCCACAGAATTTTTCAATATCCTCTGCCAGAGGGCCTTCGGTCAAAGGGCCAGTCGCAATGATGACAATACCTTCTTTAGGTATTTCTGTGATTTCTTCCTGTACAAAATGAATCAGCGGATGTTCCTTGACGAGCCGGGTGACTTCTTCCGCATACCCCATCCGATCTACTGCCAATGCACCTCCGGCAGGTACCTGATGTTTATCAGCAGCTTTCATAATGACAGAGTTAAGTCTTCGCATTTCTTCTTTCAGAAGACCTACCGCATTAGTCAGCCCGGCTGCCCGGAGTGAGTTGCTGCATACCAGTTCCCCAAAGTAAGGAGTATGGTGCGCAGGGGTAGATTTAATGGGACGCATTTCGATCAGTTCTACAGGAATTCCCATTTCCGCCAGCTGGTAGGCTGCTTCACTGCCTGCCAGACCGGCACCTGCCACTGTTACATGATCATTCAATTCAATTCTCCTCTTCTATTGATTATTTCTCTTCTGTCTTTTCTGTATTTTTTGTCTTTTTCTTATGGGTGGGACAGTCAGGATTAGAGCAGAAAATGGATTCTCTTCCATTTTTATATGTCTTCTTTACCATAATCGCACCGCAGGTTTCGCAGAACTGATTCACCGGTTCATCCCAGAGAGCCATATCACATGCAGGATAGCGGCTGCATCCGTAGAATATCCGGTTCTTTCTTGTCTTACGCTGCACCATATGCCCCTCATTACACTTGGGGCAGATAATACCTGTATCGATCACAATGGCTTTATTGGCATTGCATTCCGGACATTTCAGATATCTGCCATAAGGGCCGTCTCTGTAAACCATGAGAGCACCACAGTGATCACATTTCACATCCGATACTTCTTCCGGTCCCTGAAGTACACTGTAAGGCTTGATATTCTTGCATTCCGGGTAGTTTGGGCAGGCCAGATACTTGCCGTATCTTCCCATCTTGACAATCATATTGGCGCCGCATTTCTCGCATTTTACATCAGTTTCGATCTGGCTTTCCTTCTTTTCCTTGTCTGCTTCTACATTCGCTTCTTTTAATTCTTTATCAAATTCTTTATAGAAGGAGCTCATGCCCTTTTTGTAAGTCGCCTGACCTTCCGCAATTTTATCAAGCCAGTTTTCCAGTCCCGCTGTGAAATCTACATTGATGATTGCCTCAAAATACTTTTTGAGAAGATCTGTCACCTTGAAACCGATTTCTGTAGGAACGAACTGTTTGCCTTCTTTGACCACATACTTTCTTTTCTGAATGGTATCAAGAATCGGCGCATACGTAGAAGGACGTCCGATACCCTTTTCTTCCATGGTCTTGATAAGACTTGCTTCTGTATATCTTGGAGGCGGTGCAGTAAAATGCTGTTCGCCCTCTACTTTCACATTGGAAACGATTTCTCCCTTTTTCAGCGGCGGTAAAAATCCTTCTTCCCCTTCTTCCTTCTTCTTGTCCTTCTTGGACTGCAGAATGGTAAATCCATCAAAAAGGACTGTACTTCCCACTGCTTTCAGCAGGCAGTTTCCTGCCTCAAGAAGTGCGGTGGTAGTCTGCAGCTTCTGCGGAGCCATCTGAGATGTAATGAATCTTTCCCAGATAAGAGTATAGAGTTTCAGCTGATCTTTGGTAAGTACAGAGCTCAATGCTTCCGGCGGGAATTTCAGACTGGTCGGACGGATGGCTTCATGGGCATCCTGGGCCTTCTTGGATTTTGCATAAACATTAGGTTTAGCCGGAAGATATTCGCTGCCGTATACCGACTCAATATAAGGTCTTACCATGGCAATCATTTCATCGGAAATACGGGTAGAGTCCGTACGCATATAGGTAATAAGGCCTACATGTCCATGACCGGGGATTTCAATCCCTTCATAAAGGTTCTGAGCCAGCATCATGGTCTTCTTTGAACCAAAGCTTAACCGGTTGACTGCATCCTGCTGCATGGTAGAAGTAGTGTACGGCGGTTTTGCCTTCCTCTGTTTCTGAGATCTGGTGACAGAAATAATTTCTGCATCTTTACCTTTGATGTCAGCTATGACCGCATCTGCCTCTTCTTTATTATGAAGGGCCGCTTCCCTGCCTTCTACCTGAATCAGTTTGGCAGTGAATTTTTCAGAATCCGCCTTTTTATAAACTGCTTCTACTTTCCAGAATTCTTCCGGTACAAAAGCACGGATTTCTTCCTCCCGTTCACAGATCAGACGGGTGGCTACAGACTGTACACGGCCTGCAGAAAGCCCTCTGTAAATCAGTTTCCAGAGCCATGGAGACAGCTTGTACCCCACAAGACGGTCCAGTACACGTCTTGCCTGCTGTGCATCCACCCGGTTCATGTCAATCGGTTCAGGATCTGTAATGGCAGCCTTGATAGCCGGCGGTGTGATTTCATGGAAAGCAATGCGCACCTTGTCTTCCGGATTGATATCCAGCAGTTTGGACAGATGCCAGGAAATGGCTTCTCCTTCCCGGTCAGGGTCGGTTGCCAGAAGAACAGCTTTAGACTTATTGGCTTCCTTCTGCAGATCTTTAATAATGTTTTCTCTTTCCTTGGAATTTACATATTCCGGTTTAAAATCATCATCAATGTCGACACCCAGCGTTTTCTGCGGCAGATCACGGAGATGGCCTTTAGATGCCATCACTTTATAATCTGATCCCAGAATACGTTCGATGGTTTTTGCCTTGGCTGGTGATTCCACCACGACCAGAGTTTTGCCTTTGGGATTGACTTTTCTTTTAAAAAGGGTTTCGTTAGATTTACTGCCCTTTCTCTTTCTTGTCAATGTGATTGTTCTTGTAATAGGCAATGAATTCCCTCCTTATAAAAAGAGCATTCTATTATTATATACCATATGGATATAACTAACTTCTCAGTATCATGTAACGGCCCGGCCCTGTTTCTTTTATATATCCCTTTAACTGTAATTGCAGCAGGACCATGGTCACCGTAACAACAGACAATCCGGACTGCTGAATAATCTCTTCTGCAGTGACCTCGTTTTCTGTACAGCAAAAACGATACACCAACTCTTCTTGTAAAGTCAACTGATCCAGATAAATTTTTTCTTTTTTCTCTTCTTTTTTATTCCATCCATACTCTGCCAATACATTTTCAAAGGAAGTACAGCAGATGGCTCCATTTCTGATCAGCTGATTCGTTCCGGCACAGGAAGGGATATAAATACTTCCAGGAACGGAAAAGACATCTCGTCCTTCTTCCAGTGCAAAATCAGATGTGATGAGGGAACCGCTTCTTTCAGCCGCTTCTACCACAATCACACCGCGGCAGAGTCCTGCAATAATCCGGTTTCTTGCAGGGAACTGCCTGCCCAGAGGCGGTGTCCCCAGGGGGTATTCAGAAATCAGGGCGCCCCCTTCTTCTATAATCTGAGCAAAAAGATTCCGATTTTCCGGAGGATATACCCTGTCCAGTCCAAATGCAGCCACCACCACTGTTTTTCCGTGAGACCTGAGCGCTCCCCGGTGAGCCGCACTGTCTATGCCTCTGGCTCCGCCGGAAACGATGGTTACTCCCTCTGCTGCCAGTCCGGACGCAAAATTTCCTGCCGTCTGGATACCATAAGACGTGGCCTTTCTTGAACCCACGATGGCCATCATTTTTTCATCTGCCGGTAATGTTCCTTTGTAGAAAAGAACAGCCGGCGGATTGATGGTATTCCTTAAAAGATAGGGGTAGTCTTCTTCTTCAAAGGTTACAGACCGTACCCCCTTCTGATACATTTCTTCTTCAATACGGTCCGGTTCCGTTTCATGCCGCCATGAAAAGAAACTTTCCAGTGTCTTCCCTTTCAGCAGCTGGGACTGTCTGATATCATCATCCGACGCTTTCCATACGTTTTCCGGTATATGAAAGTATTCAATCAGTTCCCGCATATGCTTAGATCCCAGCCTCGGGCAGCCTGCCAGTGCTGCTGCATATTTATCCATTTTTGCCACCCTGAGCACAGATCCTGTAGCTGATGGCCTCAGCTATATGCTGAGATTCTATCTGAGCCTTCCCGTCCAGATCCGCAATGGTCCTTGCCACTTTGATAATCCGGTCATAGCTTCTTGCAGAAAGATGAAGTTTTTCAAAAACTTCGCGAAGCATTTCCATGCCTTCCTTATCCAGAAGGCAGGTCTCTTTCAGCTGCCGGTGGCCCATTTGTGCATTATTCTGCATATGCCACTTTGCCAGCCGTTCTCCCTGCACTCTTCTGGCTTCTTCCACCCTTTTTGCAATCTCTGCTGACGGCTCTCCTTTGATAGTCGCTGTGAGTTCACTGTATTTCGGCCGCTGCACCGAGATGTGCAGATCTATACGGTCCAGAAGCGGTCCGGATATTTTCCTTCCATAACTTCTGATTTCCCCATCAGTACAGGTACAGGGATGATCCGGATCTCCAAGATATCCGCAGGGACATGGATTCATGGCAGCAATAAGGATGAAATCTGCCGGATAGACAAAGGAGGCATTGACTCTCGAAATATGGACTTCCCTGTCTTCCAGAGGCTGACGGAGCACTTCCAGTACGGAACGGGGAAATTCAGGCAGTTCGTCAAGGAACAGTACACCCCTGTGAGCCAGTGTGACTTCTCCCGGTCTGGGGATAGTCCCGCCTCCAATCAGTCCTGCCATGGAAATCGTATGGTGCGGACTTCTGAATGGTCTTTCCCGTATAATATCTTCCGCTTTAAAAAGGCCGGCCACACTGTATATTTTTGTCACTTCCAGCGCTTCTTCCCTCGACATGGACGGAAGTATGGTGGTGATGCGTCTGGCCAGCATGGTTTTCCCGGATCCTGGCGGTCCGGTCATGAGTACATTATGTGCACCGGCTGCAGCGATTTCTAGTGCTCTCTTGGCCATGACCTGCCCCTGCACTTCTGCAAAGTCTACATCGCTGACAGTATGGACTTCCGTTTCTCTCCGTACTGCCGGTTCCAACCGCTTTTTCCCCAGAAGAAATTCCACCAAATCCCGGAGAGTCTTTGGTCCGTACACTTCAATATTTTCACAGAGAAGCGCTTCATTTGTTACCTCAGGCGCCATGAAGTAACGGTCAACCCCCGCTTCCTTCCCTGCCAGTACCATGGATAATATGCCTGGAACAGGACGGATTTCCCCTTTTAATGATAATTCTCCTATGAATATGGTATTTCTTATGCATTCCATAGGAATTTCTCCGCAGGCTGCCAGAAGTCCCACTGCAATAGGAAGATCCAGCCCGGAACCATCTTTTTTCAGATCCGCAGGTGCAAGATTGACTGTCACTTTATCCACAGGAAAGCGGTACCCCGAATTTCTGATGGCAGAATGCACCCGTTCCTTGGATTCTTTAATCGATGCCGCCGGAAGCCCTACAATATCAAAAGTGGGTGCCGATTTATTGATATCTATTTCTACGCCTATCACATTTCCATTCAATCCAAAGGTAGTTGTCCCCAAAACTTTTGCATACATAAGAAATCTCCTTATCAAAAATACCCCTCAAAAATGAAGTTTTCATTAAAATGCATTTCTTGTATGTCTGAATTTGGCTTCCCCATAAGGAGAAATCAGAATCTCCACCACATCAAACCGGATCCTTCTGTCCTCAATTCGTTTTTCTCTTATAAATACGTTGGCACAGTACCGTATATGTTTCTGCTTCGTATATCCCACAGCTTCAATAGGATCCCCGTATCGCCTGTTATGCCTGCTTTTTACCTCCACAAAGACAAGGGTCCCTTCATCATCCATAATCAGATCTATTTCTCCATGAGCCCTTCTAAAGTTTCTGGTAATAAAATGATATCCCTTATTCTCCAGATAGCTTCTGGCCAGTCTCTCCCCTTCAGCGCCGAATATCGTTGTCCCCATATGTACCTCTGCTCTGGTCCTGTGCAATTCATAATAGAAATTTATATATTTTTAAATATGTATTCTATTTTATTTTGAATCTTTTTTATACATTAGTCAATGCATGAAATACATAAATAGGTAAACTCTATAACCTGATGATTCACTATCCATTTCAGTTATAAGAAAAACTGTATCCGCCAGAAAGCAGATACAGTTTCTATTGAATGAATGTTTAATTCCAGAGATTAACGTTCAGCCAGATGAGCATCGAGCATGAAGAGCAGGCCTTCACAGTTGCCAGCCTTTTCGAAAGCAGTAACGTTGTCACGGGCGTTAACTTCTTCTTCTACCTGTTCAGTAATGTACCACTGGAGGAATACTTCTGTTTCCAGATCTCCTTCTTCACGAGCCATTCTGAAGAGGTTGCGGATGGAAGCAGATACTAATTCTTCATGTTCAAGAGATGCCTTTGCAACATCGAGAGGATTGTCGAAATGTTTATCTACACCTTCAATGGATTTGAAGTCAACAACACCGTCACGGTCTTCAATATAAGCGATGAGTTTGAAAGCATGTTCTCTTTCTTCTTCATACTGCTTGTCCAGCCATTTTGCATAACCATTCAGCGCCAGATTTTTCATATCATGAGACATTGCACGATAAAGATAACCGGAACCGAGTTCCATATTAACCTGATCATTTAATGCTTTTAAGAGTTTGTCAGATAATTTCATTTCCGTTCTCCTTTTCCAAAAGATAACTTCTATTAGGCTTTAGGGAAGCCCGATTAACATATATATTATAACATGGATAATTTTCGAAGTAAAGCAATCTTCCCCTTCTGTCTTCTATAAAAATCATATACTAAAGGGCATGCATGTTATAAAATCATTATTTTATCCGGGCAGCTTCTTTCATTGCCACTCTGCCTGCTTCGATAGTCTTTTCTATGTCTTCATCACTGTGTGCATAGGACATGAAGAGCGTTTCGAAGGGAGAAGGAGCCAGATAAATCTTCTGGCTCAGCATGGAAAGGAACCAGGCTTTGAACTGCTTTCCATTGGCAGCACAGGCATCTTCATAATTCAGTACATCCTTTTCAGAGAAGAATATGCCAAACATGGACCCTGACTGATGGCAGACGAGCGGAACGCCTGCTTCATCAGCAGCTTCTTTCCATCCAGCTAGCAGCTTCTTTACTTTTCCTGCAAGGATTTCTTCAAAATCCGGTATGGCCATCATCTGTTTCAATGTTTCAATGCCTGCAGTCACTGCCAGCGGATTGCCGGAAAGAGTCCCTGCCTGATATACAGAGCCTTCCGGAGTCACACAGTTCATGATTTCCTTCCGTCCGCCATAGGCAGCTGCCGGAAGTCCTCCGCCAATGATTTTTCCCAGGCATGTCATATCCGGATGGATATGATAACGGGCCTGTGCACCATGGAGAGTGGTGCGGAAGCCGCACATGACTTCATCAAAAATCAGAACTGTTCCATGCTTTTCTGTTTCTGCTCTTAAAGTTTCCAGAAATCCTTCGCGGGGAAGGACGCATCCCATGTTTCCAGCTACCGGTTCCACAATAACCGCTGCAATGGTATCCCCCTCTTCATCCATGATCTTTTTGAAGGCTTCAATATCATTGTATGGGGCAATCAGTGTATCTTTTGCTGTTCCCTCTGTTACGCCTGCACTATTCGGGCTTCCAAAGGTAGCCGCTCCGGATCCTGCCTTTACAAGAAGACTGTCTCCATGACCATGGTAGCAGCCTTCAAATTTCAGTATCCTTGCTCTTCCGGTATAGCCTCTTGCCGCACGGAGAGCACTCATCGTAGCTTCCGTACCGGAATTGACCATACGCATTTTTTCAATAGATGGATATACCTTCTGGATCAGTTCTGCAATTTCTGTTTCAAGAAGGGTGGGCGCACCATAGCTGGTACTTCTTTCTGCAGCCTTCTGTATTTCTCTGATAACCGCAGGATGAGCATGGCCAAGAACCATAGGTCCCCAGGAGCCCACATAATCAATATAATCATTGCCATCAATATCGATGATATGAGAGCCATGAGCTTCCCTGATAAATGGAGGCGGACATCCCATATTCGGATAGGATCTTACCGGGCTGTTGACTCCGCCGGGCATATATTTTTTTGCTTCTGCAAAAGCAGCTTCTGATTTCTCCAGGTTAATCATTTCCCTGCTTCCTCCTTCAGCCATCTGGCCACATCCAGGGCATGGTAGGTAATAATGATATCAGAGCCTGCTCTCTTCATGCAGAGGAGAGATTCCATGACGATTCTCTTTTCATCGATCCAGCCTTTAAGGGCAGCTGCCTTGACCATGGCATATTCGCCAGATACGTTGTAGGTGGCTACCGGTCTGTCGATATGGTCACGGACCTGACGGACAATATCCAGGAATGCAAGAGCCGGCTTAACCATAATGATATCGGCACCTTCTTCCAGGTCGAGATCTACTTCCTTCATGGCTTCCCTGCTGTTGGCAGGATCCATCTGGTATCCTCTTCTGTCGCCGAACTGAGGAGCAGAGTTGGCAGCATCACGGAACGGGCCATAATAGCCGGATGCATATTTGACGGAATAGGACATGATAGATACATCCTTGAAATCATTTGCATCCAGAGCTTCGCGGATTTTTCCTACACGGCCGTCCATCATATCAGAAGGAGCGATGATATCGACTCCGCATTCTGCCTGCGACAGGGCTGTCCTTGCCAGAAGATCCAGTGTAGGATCATTATCTACTTCACGGCCTTTAAGCAGTCCGCAGTGTCCGCTTTCTGTATATTCGCAAAGGCAGACATCACCAACAATGACCATGTCAGGAATAGCTTCCTTAATGGCTTTGATGGCACGCTGTACCGGACTCTTCATGTCCCATGCAGAAGAACCGGTGGCATCCTTGTATTCCGGAATGCCGAATACTTCTACGGCACGGATTCCCAGTCTGTACGCCTCTTCAGCCATTTTTACCGCATTATCTACAGATAAATGATACTGCCCCGGCATGCTTGGGATTTCTTCCTTTACGTTGGTTCCTGGAACAACGAAAATCGGGTAAATAAAATCATTCAGTTCCAAAGAATTTTCTCTGACCATGGAACGGATAACTTCTGTTCTTCTAAGACGTCTTGGACGAAGAGTGTTTAATTTCATTTCTTTTCGACTCCTTTTTCAATTGCATTGATAAGGCCATCAATCGTAAAGACTTCTGAAATAATAGATGGTTCTAAATCATATTTTCTGCAGGTATCTGCAGTCACCGGCCCGATGCAGGCCAGTGTAATTCCCTTTAACAGTTCTGTCTTTCCATCCAGCTGTTTAACCAGATTGTGGACGGTGGAAGAACTGGTAAATGTAATGATGTCTGCTTCTTTAGCATTAAGGATTTCAAGCAGTTTTTCCTTATTCTTTTCATCAACAGCCGTACGGTATGCTTCCACTACATCCACATGGCATCCCATGTCACGGAGGCTTTCCGGAAGTACGCTTCTTGCCACTTTGGCCCGGGGAATAAGGATATTTTCTTTCCCGCTGAGACGGGGCTTTAATTCTTCCACTAAATTTTCAGCCTTATATTCCTTCGGTACGCAGTCTGTCCTGATGCCATGTCTCTCAAGCTGATGGGCTGTAGCCGGTCCGATGGCACCGATTTTCAGATGTCCCAGTACTCGCGTATCCTTCCCCTTTTCGTACAGGCGCTGGAAGAAGCTGTCTACTCCGTTCTGGCTGGTGAAAAGGAGCCAGTCATAGGTCTTTATATTTTCAATAGCCTCATCCATTCCTGCATAATCATCGGAAGGATCCTCAATGGAAATAGTAGGGATTTCAATACATTCCGCGCCCCGCTGGTTTAAAACATCTACCAGCCTTGAGGACTGCGTGCGGGAACGGGTCACTACCACTCTCTTACCGAAGAGAGGACGGTTGTCAAACCAGTCCATTTCTTTCCGGAGGCTGACCACGTCACCGACGATGAATACAGCCGGCGGCCTGATTCCCAGTCTTTTCACATCTTCTGCTGCTCTGCCAAGAGTGGTGGTATAGGTTTCCTGATAAGGACGGGTCCCCCACCGTACAAAAGCGGCCGGTGTGTCTTTATCTCTTCCGTATTTCATAAGCTGGGAGGAAATCATTTCAGCCTGTCCCACACCCATGAGGAAAATGAGAGTATCTACACCGCCTGCCAGCTTGTCCCAGTGAATGGAAGACTTATCTTTGGTGGGATCTTCATGGCCTGTGATAACCGCAAAGGATGCAGCCACTCTGCGGTGGGTAACAGGAATGCCTGCATAGGCAGGAGCTGCAATAGCGCTGGTAATGCCCGGAACTTCTTCAAAAGGAATACCTGCTTCATTCAGCACTTCAATTTCTTCCCCGCCGCGGCCAAATACGAAGGGATCCCCTCCTTTTAAACGGGCTACGATCTTGCCCTCTTTTGCTTTTTCCGCCAGAAGGTGACTGATCTCATACTGATGCATGGTATGGCAGCCTGCTTTTTTACCTACATACACATATTCTGCATCAGGACGGGCAAAGCGGAGCAGTCTCTTATCTGCCAGATAGTCGTCTACAATCACATCTGCCTCTTCCAGACACCGTTTCCCTTTTAATGTAAGTAATTCAGGATCTCCAGGACCTGCACCAATCAAATATACTTTCCCTTTTTTCATAAAAGACTCCTCAAATCATTATATTTTCTGCATATTTTTGAGAATTTCTCTGCCACCGTCCTCGAGCAGCTCTTCTGCAACGAGAGTTCCCAATTTCTCTGCATTGGATAAAGAATCCTGTCTTCCGGTACGATAAAGCTCCTTCCCGTCAGGCGAAGCAATAAAGGCTTCTACCCGGATACCTTCCTTCTCGTCTGGAATGGCAAAGATACCAGCCGGTACCTTACAGTCTCCTCCGACCTTGGCAAGGAAGGCTCTTTCTGCAGTAATGCAGGAAGCCACCTTTTCATCATGGAGGAAAGATAAAAGTTCCAGTGTTTCCGGATCATCATCTCTTGCTTCCACTGCCATGACCCCCTGGCCGGCTGCTGGAATGCTGTCTTCCGTAGAAATATAGGAAGTAATGCGGTCAGCAAGTCCTAATCTCTTCAGGCCTGCTGCAGCCAGAATGACAGCATCAAAGTCTCCATCATCCAGATGTTTAAGACGGGTCTGTACATTGCCGCGGAGAGATTTTATTTCAAGGTCGCTTCTCCAGTGAAGGAGCTGAGCCTGGCGCCGGAGGCTTGAAGTGCCTACCTTTGCATGAGGCGGCAGCTCTTCCAGTGATTTATACCAGTTGGATACAAAAGCATCCCTGGGATCTTCTCTTTCTGTAACTGCTGCAATGGTCAGTCCCTTTGGACATTCAGCAGTCATATCTTTTAAAGAATGGACCGCAATGTCTGCCTTTTTATCAAGAAGCATCACTTCCAGTTCTTTAATGAAAAGCCCCTTCCCGCCGATTTCCACCAGCGGACGGTCCAGGATTTCATCGCCCTTTGTACTGACAGGAAGCAGTTCCACTTCCAGATCAGGGTACTGTTTTTTCAGGCGACCTTCTACATAACGGGCCTGCCACAGAGCCAGAAGGCTTTTTCTGGTCGCAATGACGATTTTATTTTTCAAACTGCTGCCCCTTTCTCACATCTAATTTGAACAGACGGGTAAGTGCTGATTTATCTTTCGATTCCCAGTCTGTGCCTGCAAATTCATTCAGATGAATCATTGGTTCACGAAGAATTTTTCTCACAATCATATGAGTCATATGGCTTAAAACTCTTATATCTTCATCAGTGAGTCCTTCAATCTTCGCAAGCCCATGACGCAATTCTCTCTGTCTTATCTCCTCTGCTTTATCAGAAAGAGAAACCATGACCGGACGGGTGCTTAAATATTTGAACCGGTCTTCAATAGAACGGATTTCTTCTTCTACGATGACGCCGGCCCGCTCAGCTTCTCCTTCACGGAAACGGATGTTATTGGCAACGATTTCCTGCAGATCATCGATATTATACAGGGTTACATTTCTGATATTTCCTACTTCCGGTTCAATATCGCAGGGCACTGCAATATCAATGGCTACCAGCGGACGGCTGTTTCTGCGCATCATTAAATTACGCACATCCCAGGCTTTTACAATATACTGGGAAGCACCGGTTGCAGTCACGATGATATCCACATCGTCAGCATGAGAAAGGGCATTGGAAAACGGAACTGCAACTCCATTGATTTTACGAGCCAGTTCCTCTGCCTTATCCATATGACGGTTTGTTACGATCACCTTTTTAAGACCTTTTCCCTGAAGGTTTTTCACCAGAAGTTCTGCAGCATCACCGGCACCGAAAACCATGGCTGTCCGTTCAGAGAGAGTGCCGAATACTTTTTCTGCCAGCTTTACAGCAGCATAACTTACAGATACGGCACTGTAGGAAATCCTGGTTTCCGTTCTTACCCTTTTACCTGTGGTAATGGCACGATGGAAAAGAGTATTTAAAATGGTCTTTGTCGCCTTTTCACGCAAAGCCATGGTATAGGCAGTCTTGATCTGGTTTAAAATCTGGCTTTCCCCGATTACCATGGAATCCAGACCGGAAGACACTTCAAAGAGATGACGGATACATTCTTCTCCTTCAAAGTAGAAGAAATATTCATCCTTTGCCTCGCTGTTTCCTGATAATGCCAGGAAGAAGTTCATTAATGTTGTTTTAGCAGACGGACTTTCCAGAACTGCATAAATTTCTGTCCTGTTGCACGTGGAAAGTACAACAGCTTCCTGAATCCCGTCCTGCTCATCCAGATGTCTGAGCCCGCTTCTGGCACTTTCTTCAGAAATAGCAAACTGTTCTCTGATATCTACAGAAACGGTCTTGTGGTTAAGACCTAAAACAACCAATTGCATGACGTACACACTCCTCTGCTTCGTCTAATTTCCCTTCGACGACCAGATCCATGATCTGATCATTAAAAACAGTATGCCAAAAATTTTCTCTCATTTCACTGGTCTCCAGATGAGCCTTCAGGTTATCTCTGATATGGCCTACCCTTTCCAGCCATTCTCCAAAGGAAAGAGGAATCTTTGTCTGGAGCCAATTCTTTACATACCGGGCCATAGCTGGTGACCTGCCACTGGTCGATATGGCAAACTGGATATGATCCAGTTCAAAACTTGCAGGCAGAAAACAATTTCCCAGAGAAGGGAAATCTGCTGCATTATACAAAAAGAAAGATGTAAGAGACTCTTTATGTACCTCTTCTGCTACGCTTCTGACACCACAGGCAGTCACCACGAAAGTATATCCTCTGGTATCACCGGCAGTAAAAGAAGCCGCCTTCCATCGGAGCTTCTTTTCAGCACAAAACTGTTTTAACCCTTCTGAAATTTCAGGAGCTAAAACAGTGACGCTGGCTTCCTCTTGAACCAGTTTCTTTACTTTTCGAAAAGCGATATGACCGCCGCCGATAACCAGGCAGGGAACGCCTTTCATCTGAAGATTCACCGGATACAAAAAGAGACCTCCTCTTAGAAGTTAATAGCATCATAAACTTTTATGATACAGTTTTAATTATAACATCGGAACGGTGTAATTCCCACACAATAGAATAAATTCACCAGATTTTTTAACATTAAATAAATATGATTTTAACTATTGCTTTGCACATTTCTTATTATAATCTATTTTTAATGATTAATCCAGCAACCATAAGAAACGAGGCAATGAAAACAGAATCCACATAATCGACCTTTTACTAAAAACCTTTTATGTGGATCAAAGATTTTCCGGCTTTAGAATCCTGTCTCCTGTAAATACAGCTCAGGAAATCCCCAATTTCCTGCCTGCAGAGTAATCCGGATTACTATTTTTTCATTATCATGCTCTTGATCGGTTCAAAGCTGAGGCGGTGGATCGGCGTAATACCAAAGTTCCTTATGGCATCAATATGTTCTGCCGTTCCATACCCCTTGTTCTGTGCAAAACCATAGCCGGGATACTCCCTGTCATATTCTTCCATCATGTGGTCCCGGTGTACCTTGGCTACAATAGAAGCTGCTGCTACAGAAGCACTTTTCGCATCCCCGTGGATGAGAGATACTGTAGGGAAATCAAAGTGGAGAGGCATGGCATCCACAATGACTCCATCGGGCTTTACCTTCAGATTTTTTACTGCCTTATACATAGCCATGAGGGTAGCCTGATAAATATTATAAGAATCAATTTCTTCAGGAGGAAGGCTGACGATGGATACATCCACCGCTTCTTCAAGAATCCTATGAGACAGTTCTTCTCTATGCTTAGGTGTTACTTTCTTTGAATCATTCAGTCCTGCTGCAAACCAGTGGGGTTTCAGGATAACTGCTGCTACGGTAACCGGTCCTGCCAGCGGTCCTCTGCCTACTTCATCTATGCCCACAATGTACTGAAGGCCTTTTTTATAGAAATCACTTTCCACAGCATACATGGATTCTACGCGGAACCGTTCCATATTTGCCTTTTCCAGCCGTTTCATATAAGAAGTAACAAGCTGTCTGACCCCTTTTCTTGGATCTGCCAGTATTTCCTTCATGAGCTCTTCAGGGATATTATCCCCTTTAAGGATTTCTCTTATCTCCGAAACTGTCATTCCCTGTTCTCCTTTGGCAGAGAGTCCAATGTGATCCGTCCCAGTTTTCCATTTCTGTAATCATGGAGTACTGCCATTTCTGCACGGTCATAATCAATGGCACCGCCGGGAAGCAGGCATCCTCTTCTTCTTCCTGCTTCCTCCAGAAGTATCTGGGGATCCTGATGTACGTTTTCAATGCGATATGCATCTTTCAGGACCTGCGGTTCTGTTTCTGCCAGTGAAGAGAGAAGCACGGATACTACTTCAGAAGAATTGAACACATCTCCTGCAATGGCCCCTGTAGCTGCCAGTCTTAATGCAGCAATCTGGTCATCAAATTTAGGCCAGAGTACCCCCGGGGTATCAAGAAGATCCAGCCCATCAGAGAGACGGACCCACTGCTTGCCTCTGGTATGTCCCGGTGTATTGGCTGTCCTTGCCACATTGGAACCGGCAAGGAAATTGATGAGCGATGATTTCCCTACATTAGGAATTCCAAGGATTATGAGACGGACGGAGCGGTTCTTCAATCCTTTTCTATGCCACTTGTCAAGGATAGGCGCAGCAGTTTCACGAATCAGTGAAAGCAGCTTTTTCTTGTTCTTTCCATTTCCCACGCTCATAGGAACGACGGCTACACCCTTATTTCTGTAATAGGAAACCCACTTGTCTGTTTCCCTGGGATCTGCAAGATCCGCCTTATTTAATATTACGATTCTCGGTTTTCCCTTCACCAGCTCTTCTACCATAGGATTGGCACTGGATGCAGGAATCCGGGCATCTAACAATTCTGCGACCACATCTACCGCCTTCAGATGATCTTCGATCATTCTTTTTGTCTTGGTCATATGGCCTGGAAACCACTGTATTAACATAAATACCTCCTGAAATACCGAATACTCTATTCGTTATTGTAGCATAGAAATAAGAGAATTTGTATTTGGATATCCATACCTTTCCATTCCTCTCTTTCCTGCATCAGGAAAAAGGAAAAGCTGTACGCCCGTAGAGGAACATACAGCTTTTTATGAATTATGAAATGCACAAGTGAAATTATTACTGTCTGAGAATCTGCAGAAGTTCCTGAACGCCCTTCTTACCGAAATGAACATCGTCATCATTGATAATCAGGCATGGAACACTCATGATGTTATATTTCTGCTGAAGCTCCGGATAATGAGAAAGATCATACACATCTACTGTCACATTGTGGTTGTCTGCCGCAATTCTTTCTGCTGCTGCCACCAGATCCGGACACATGGTGCAGGAAAGAGATACCGCAATGGTAAGACGTTTCTTTTCAGAGATGCTTTCAATTTTCTTCTGCAGCTCAGCGCCTACATCCTGTCCAGGGCCTGCCGTGTTGTACATGGCAAGGATGAAAGAATTGAATTCATGTCCTCCCGGTACCCCATGGAAATAAAGGCCAGCTTCTTCACCTTCTGCATTAAGGATGGAAATGGCATGTTCTTTGCCTGGAACTGCGTCTTTGATTTCATAGGAAACTTTGTCAGAAAGGCCTGCCAGTTCCCTGATTATCTTTTCGTTTTCTCTGGATACTTCCGTATTATCCTTATAAAGACGGAGTGTGATCTTTGTTTCGAAACGATTGAGGACTGGTGCCAGTGCCTGACGGGTCGCATCATCAAGGAATGCGCCTTCATCTGCTTTGGCTACCGGCTTCTCTTCTTCCTTAGTTTCTATTTTCTTTACATAGGTCCGCTTCAGATTCAGCTTTCTGTATTCACTTCCCAGATATTTTTCAAGGGAAGTGGCAGCAATAGCTCCATCAGATACAGCTGTGACTACCTGTCTCAGATTTTTTACACAGATATCGCCGGCTGCATAAACGCCGTCAATATTGGTTTTCTGATCCCTGTCAGTCAGTACATAGCCCTGAGGATCCAGTTCGATCTGCCCTTTGATCAGTTCATTTTCTGGAGAGTATCCGACAAATACAAATACGCCATAGAAATCCTTATCTCCAGATTCATACACTGTCTCTTCTCCGGTTTTCTTATCCTTAAGGATGACTTTCCGTACAGCACTGTCCCCTTCTACCTTTTCTACCAGTGTATGATAGAGAATTTTGACTTTCGGATTTTCCTTCAGTTCTTCTACTGCTGCAGAATTGATAGAGAAGTCATCACCACGGATGACCATAATTATTTCCTTACCATATTTTGTAAGGAAAAGGCCTTCTTCTACTGCTGCATATCCGCCGCCAACTACAAAGATGGTACGGTCGGTAAAGAATTCGCCATCACAGGTTGCACAATAAGCCACCCCATGGCCGCGGAATTCCGCTTCTCCATTAAATCCTGCCAGTCTTGGATGAGCACCACCTGCATACACGATACCTAATGATTTAAAATCACCGCGGCTGGTATGAACGATTTTATAATCTCCGGAAAGCTCAAGGCCCGTAACTTCAGCAGTCATGAATTCAGCGCCAAAGTTCTGTGCCTGACGGACCATTTCAGCAGTCAGCTTTTCCCCGTTGGTATTCAGGATACCAGGATAGTTGACTACTTCAGCAGTAATGGTGATCTGTCCGCCCATTTTTTCCTTTTCAATTACCAGTACGCGGAAACGGGCTCTTGCCATATAAATAGCGGCGGAGAGCCCTGCTGGTCCCCCGCCGACTATTATGGCATCATAAAAGTTTTCCATGATGCCTCCAGAAATTATAATTTGCCAACCAGATCAAAAGATGGTTTCAGGGTCTGTTCACCTGGCTGCCATTTAGCCGGGCAAACTTCATCACCATGTTCATATACGAACTGAGCTGCCTGTACCTTACGGAACAGTTCGTCAGCGTTACGGCCGATATTGTCAGCGCTTACTTCATACAGAACAACTTCACCCTTCGGGTTGATAACAAAGGTGCCTCTTTCAGCCATGCCATCAGCTTCGATGTAGATATCCAGATCCTTGGACAGCTTACCAGTCGGATCACCGATCATTGGATACTGTACTTTACCGATACGTTCAGAAGATTCATGCCATGCTTTATGAACGAAATGGGTATCGCAGGATACGGAATAAATTTCGCATCCGATCTTCTTGAATTCATCATATTTATTCTGGAGATCTTCCAGTTCGGTTGGACATACGAAGGTGAAGTCTGCCGGATAGAAGAATAATACGCTCCACTTACCGAGTAAATCCTTATCACTTACATCGATGAAATCACCATTCTGATAAGCGGTCAGATTGAATTCGCTGATTTTCTTACCATTTAAAGACATTGCTTTTCCTCCTTGAATATAAAATATAACAAATAGTATTTCCTGCCATCATATAGCACAGAAAGTACATTTATTGGCTGGATTTATTATATCATCTATATCTGTATATTTCAATATAACAATATGCATTCTAAAAAACTTCAGATAAATTAAAGGGTCATTATCTTTCCTTCCTGAAGACAATGGATTCATAAAATACGGAAGAGGCGGTGAAATGAACAGCCATGAGTTCAGGACGAAGGTATCATCTCAGGCTCCTTATGGAACAGCCGGTCAGCAGAGACATATCCCAATTCTTTCAAATTAATAATGATAATCTATGCCCTTTAATGACAGCGGCTGATAAAAAATTTCCACTCAAAAAGGTCTGTGAGAAAATGTGATTACATTTCTCACAGACCCCTGATTTATAGAATATATTTCCTGATCACATACAGAATAAAGAGCGCAATCAGTGCAATTCCTCCGCCGATAACGAATATCCAGGCGGTGGCGATGGCAAGAAAGAGCAGGAATGCAAAAAACGTAATGGCCCCTGCAATATAGAGTCCCTTCTTCCACCATGGCATGTTATGAAAGCTGAAAGAATGGATATGGATGACGAAATCCTCTTTTTCCTCTTTCTTCTCTTCCTGTCCATTTTCGTCCAGTGTCAGTCCCTGATATTCATGAACGTCATCATCGGTCATGACTCTTGGTTCTTCATGGACTTCTGCATGTTCACTGTCATTCTTCAGATCATTCATAAGGATTGCAGTTTCTTGTTCAACAGTTCATTAATGACGCGGGGATTTGCTTTACCCTTGGTCGCTTTCATGATCTGACCTACCAGTGCACCTACTGCCTTCTTTTTGCCTGCTTTGAAGTCTTCGATGGCTTTCGGATTTTCACTGACAACTTTTTCTACAAGTGCCTGCAGTTCATTGGTGTCAGAAATCTGAACCAGTCCCTGTTCCTTAACAATGTCAGCTGCACTTCCGCCGTCTTTCCACATGATGGCAAAGACTTTCTTTGCGATCTTGCCGGAAATGGTGCCTTCTGCAATCAGTTTCAGAAGACCGGCCAGATCAGAAGCAGAAACAGGCGCCTTGTCCATTTCAATGCCATCTTTGGAAAGCTGGCCTGCAAATTCACCCATAAGCCAGTTAACTGCGGCTTTTGGATCTGCCCCTTCGGCTACTGCTTTTTCAAAATAATCAGCAGTTGCCTTATCATTGGTCATGAATACCGCATCTTCAGAAGAAAGGCCGAATTCCTTCATATATCTTTCTTTTCTTGCATCTGGAAGTTCCGGCAGAGATTTTCTGATGTTTTCAATATATTCATCACTTACGGTGAAAGGAACAAGATCCGGTTCCGGGAAGTAGCGGTAATCGTTAGCTTCTTCTTTGGTACGCATGGATTTGGTGACCCCTTCTTTTTCGTCCCAGGTTCTTGTTTCCTGAATGACTTTTCCGCCTTCTTCCAGAAGCTGTGCCTGACGCATGGCTTCGTATTCAATAGCTCTTTCAACGCCTTTGAAGGAGTTGATATTCTTGATTTCTGTCTTTGTTCCCAGTTCCTTCTGCCCTACAGGACGTACAGAAACATTGGCATCGCAGCGGAGGCTTCCTTCTTCCATGCGGCAGTCAGAAATGCCTACATACTGAAGGATGGCTCTCATTTTTTCCATGTAAGCCACTGCTTCTTTGGCGGAACGCATATCCGGTTCAGATACGATTTCCAGTAGCGGTGTACCGGTACGGTTGTAATCTACCAGGGAATAATCAGAATCAGTAATAGATGTACCATGGTGAACCAGCTTGCCCGCATCTTCTTCCATATGAGCACGGGTAATGCGGATTCTGCGTTTTTCGCCATTCACTTCTACATCCAGATACCCATGTTCGCAGATAGGAAGATCAAACTGGGAAGTCTGGAAATTCTTTGGCAGATCCGGATAGTAATAGTTCTTACGGTCAAACTTGCTGAATCTGGAAATTTCACAGTTTAATGCAAGGCCGGCGCGAACTGCAAATTCCAGTACCTTTTTGTTCAGTACAGGAAGTACTCCTGGAAGGCCCAGACATACCGGACACACATTGGTATTGGGATCTGCGCCGAAGGAAGTTCTGCAATTACAGAAAATTTTAGTTTTTGTCTGAAGTTCTGTATGAACTTCGAGGCCGATTACTGCTTCATATTTCATTCCTTAATCTCTCCTTTAGGTGCTGTTTTTGTCAATTCAGGATGAGCCTGTTCAAAGGTATAAGCAGCCTGCAAAATAGTTTCTTCCCCTAAGATATTGCCGATCAGCTGCATTCCCAGAGGCATATTGTCTTTGAATCCTACGGGGATGCTGATGGACGGTGCACCAATCAGGTTGACCGGAACGGTGCAGATATCTTCCATATAGAGAGATAATGGATCAGAGAATTCTCCAAATCTGAAAGAAGTACCAGAAGCAGAAGGAGCCACCAGAACATCACACTGTTTGAATGCTTCTTCAAATTCCTGTTTCAGCAATGTGCGGACCTTCAGTGCTTTCAGATAGTAGGCATCGTAGTAGCCGGCAGAAAGAACGTAGTTCCCCAGCATGATTCTCCGTTTTACTTCTTTTCCGAATCCCTGGCTTCTGGTCTTGATGTACATATCAACAATATCTTTGCCTTCTGCACGGAAACCATAGCTTACGCCGTCATAACGGGCCAGATTGGAGCTTGCTTCTGCAGGAGCAATGATATAGTACACGGAAACGCCGCTTGTAATATGAGGAATGGACACATCCACAATTTCAGCCCCTTCTTTTTCATAGAAAGCAAGGGCCTTCTTAATGGCTTCTTTCATTTCCGGTTTAATACCATCGCCAAAGAATTCCTTCGGAACACCGATACGGAATCCCTTTACATCTCTTACCAGTGCTTTTCTGTAATCTTTCTTTTCCTGAGGAATAGAAGTAGAGTCACGGCTGTCATGGCCGGCAATAGCATTCAGGACGAGAGCTGCATCAGTTACGTCTCTTGTCAGAGGTCCGATCTGGTCAAGAGAGGAAGCAAAGGCAAGAAGACCGTAACGGGAAACAAGACCATAGGTGGGCTTGAGACCTACAATGCCGTTAAAGGAAGCAGGCTGACGGATGGATCCGCCGGTATCAGAGCCTAAAGCCCAGATAGCTTCACCAGCAGCTACTGCTGCTGCAGAACCGCCGGAAGAACCACCTGGTACATATTCCTGGTTCCATGCGTTATAAGAAGGACCGAATGCAGAGTTTTCTGTAGAAGAACCCATAGCGAATTCATCCATATTGGTTTTGCCGATGGATACGAAATCTTCCTTCTTTAATTTTTCAATAACTGTTGCGTCATAAGGAGATACCCAGTTTTCCAGCATTCTGGATGCTGCAGTACAAACTTCTCCTTTGATGCAGATATTATCCTTAACAGTGCCAGGAATGCCGGCAAGCATGGAGATTTCTTCCCCTCTTGCAATCTTTTCATCAACCCGGGCTGCCGCATTGAGTGCACTTTCGTCACTGGTAGAAAGATAGGCATGGATATCCTTTTCTACACCGTCACGATGAGCAATGATTTTTTTTGTCAGTTCAACAGCAGAAAATTCTTTCTTTATCAGCTGTTCGTGCAAATCATGAATTGTATAATTCACTGCTCTTCCTCCTTAAATAATTTTCGGCACTTTGAAATAACCATCTTCACTGTCTGGTGCATTGCTCAGTGCTTCTTCGTTTCTAAAAGATACATGAGGTTCATCTTCCCGCATGACATTATACTGTTCCACTGCATGGGCAGTCGGCTGCACACCGGTGGTGTCATACTGATTCAGTTCTTCCATATGAGTCAGAATGCTGTTCATAGAATCCTGCATTTCTTCCATATCTTCCGGTGAGAATTCCAGTCGGGAAAGAAGGGCGATCTTCTTTACTTCTTCAGTACTAATCTTCATACATACACTTCCTTATCAATCTTTCTTGAAACAGAAAATCTTTTTCAATTATATCATATACAGAGATGAAATTTCAGTTTTTTTCACAAGCCGGTAAAAAGGCAGAGCGCCTTCCCCGCTGTCTTCATTCCGCAGGACAGAGAGGAATGGCAAGCCCTTCTTCCTTTCACCCCTTTACTGAATACCAGCCCGTTTCAGGAAATCTGCTTCATCAATCACAGGAATGCCTTTGGTTCTTGCTTTTTCAAGCTTGCTTCCTGCATCTTCTCCAGCAACTACGAGAGTGGTTTTATTAGTAATGGAAGACTGTACATCGCCGCCCTGCCTTTTAATGATATCTCCTGCTTCGCGGCGTCCCATGGAAGACAGCTTTCCTGTAAGGACAACCATTTCACCAGAAAAGGCAAGTCCTTCTACTTTCTCTTCCACTTCTTCCATAAGAACTCCCGCATCTTTCAGTTTATTGATGATCGTAAGATTCTTCACATCGTGGAAATATTCATACAGACTGTTTGCGATGACTTTACCTATGCCTTCCACCTGCTGTATATCTTCTGCGCTGGCACCGATAATGGCATCCATGGTTCTGAAATGGGAGGAAATCAGTTCTGCCCCTTTAGCCCCCAGGAAACGGACCCCGAGGCCAAAGAGAAGTTTTGCAAGCCCTCTTTCTTTACTGTTGGCAATGGAGGCCACCAGATTGGCTGCACTTTTCTCTCCCATTCTTTCGATCTGTTCGATATCTTCCTGTTTTAAACGGTAGAAATCTCCCGGATCTCGGACAAGATCGGCAGCAAGAAGACTGTCTACCACTGACGGTCCCATGCCTTCGATATCCATGGCATCTCTGGAGGAGAAATGAATCAGCTTTTCCCGGACTACACCGCCGCATTCCGGATTGGTGCAGCGGTAAGCCGCTTCCCCTTCTATGCGGTGAACCGGTTTTCCGCAGATCGGGCATTCTCCAGGCATTTCAAAGACCTGTTCATTTCCCGTTCTTTTATCCACAAGGACTCTGGAAATTTCTGGAATGATTTCTCCGGCCTTGTAAATCAGCACATGATCTCCTACACGGATATCTTTTTCACGGATGAAATCCATATTATGGAGAGTCGCCCTTTTTACGGTAGTCCCTGCCAGATGGACAGGAGTCACATCTGCTGAAGGAGTGAGTACGCCGGTACGGCCCATGGTGATGATAATCTTTTCAATCTTCGTTTCTGCTTCTTCCGGAGGATATTTATAGGCAATAGCCCATTTGGGATCCTTTACAGTAGCCCCCAGCTGATTCTGCTGCACAAAATCATTGACCTTAATGACCATGCCGTCTGTATCATAGCCCAGATCATGGCGCTTTAATTCCCATTCATTCACCCCTTTGATGACTGATTCAATGGTCTGCCATTTCCTGTAGTTCGGATTGACCTGGAACTGGAACTTTTCCAGCTGCTGCAGGAGTTCTTCCTGAGAATGGATTTCGAGGCCCTGAATGTCTCCCAGAGCATAAGCAAAGAATGCAAGATTCCGAGCAGCGGTCACATGGGGATCAAGCTGTCTTAATGAGCCGGCTGCTGCATTTCTGCAATTTGCAAAAGGCATAAGGCCTGCCTCATCTCTCTGTTCATTGAGAGTGATGAAGCTCTTTCTCGGCATATAGACTTCCCCTCTGACTTCCATGTAGGGCGGTGCATTTTCAATGTAGAGCGGAATGGTATTAATCGTTCTTACATTGCTGGTGACATCTTCCCCCACTCTGCCGTCGCCCCGGGTCAGCCCCTGGACAAGCCGGCCGTTTTCATAGATGAGGTTCATGGAAAGGCCGTCTATCTTCAGTTCTGTAATGTATTCTACCTTTTCAGTCCCAAGACCCTCTTTTACCCGGCGGTCGAAGTCCCGGAGTTCTTCGGCACTGAAGGCATTAGCCAGACTGAGCATGGGCTTTCTGAACCGGACTTTCTGGAAATCATCGGATGCTTTTCCTCCCACCCGCTGGGTAGGTGAATCGGGAGTAACAAGCTCCGGATATTCTTTTTCCAGATCTACCAGCTTTCTGTAAAGATGGTCAAATTCATAATCGGTAATCTCCGGTGCATCTTTTACATAGTATAAATAGCTATGATGCCTGATTTCTTTCCTAAGCTCTTCTACCTGTTTTCTGATTTCTTCCGGTACCATACAGATCCCTCTTTATTCTTCCTTTGTAATAGGAGCAAAAGCGACCATGAGCTGGCGGATTTGCCCTGAAAAGTCAATTTTAACGATCATCCGTTTATCCTGTCCGGTCACATCTACGACTTTCCCTTTTCCCCACAGTTTATGAACGGCTGTATCTCCTACTTTCCAGTCATATCTTACATTGCTGCTGGCCTTTTTCGGTTTGTTCACAACTGCCGCATCGGACAGGGCATACCGGCTTCTGCTCTCGTTCTGCCACTTCCTGGTGCTCTGCATTGCATTCTGACTCTCTGTCGTGGTCAGCCGGTCCATCAGATCCCCGGGAATTTCTTCCATGAAGCGGCTGGCGGTATAAGGCTTGATCTGCCCGTACATGGTTCTCATATGTGCATTGGAAAGATAGAGTTCCTTCTTTGCTCTTGTAATAGCCACATAGCAGAGCCGTCTTTCTTCTTCCAGTCTGGATTCTTCCATAAGGGAACGGACGCCTGGAAAGACACCTTCATCCATGCCCGGCAGGAATACGAGAGGGAATTCCAGCCCTTTTGCACTGTGCATAGTCATGAGGGTGACCTTGTCATCACTGCCTTCATAGTTATCCACATCATTGACAAGTGCTACCTGCTCCAAGAATTCTGCGAGTCCTTCACCAGGATGACTGGTGATGAAGTCTCTGGCCACAGAAAGGAGTTCACCAAGGTTTTCTTCACGGCTCTGCGCCTGAGGATCATTCTTTTCTTCCAGCTGCTGCATATATCTTGTATCTGTCAGGATTTTCTGGATCAGTTCAAAAATATTCAGTTCACTGGATGCATTAAGGAATTCAAAAATCAGAGCGCTGAAATTCTGCAGTTTCCTCTGGCCTGCATCGGAAATATCAGAATTTTCTACTGACATGATCCCTTCAAACATGGACATTTCATTCTGATTGGCATAGTCTGAAAGTTTCTGTACTGTGGTGGCCCCGATGCCCCGCTTCGGTACATTGATGATACGGGCAAGGCTGATATTGTCCCTGAAATTGTTAATCACTTTAAGGTAGGCCATGATATCCCGGATTTCTGCTCTGTCATAGAAACGGGTACCACCGACCATGGTATATCCGATACCCCGTTTTACCAGAGTTTCTTCCAATACGCGGGACTGTGCATTCATCCGGTAGAGAATGGCCATATTACCATAAGGTTCATTTTCCTCGTCGTGCTTTTTCTTCATGGTATTTACTATGAATTCTGCTTCATTGTGCTCATCCATAGCCGTATACCATTTCAGATGGCTGCCCCCTTTATTCTCAGTCCACAGCTTTTTGGAAGGCCTGTCAGGATTATTCTCAATCACCGCATTGGCTGCATCCAGAATGGTCTGGGTGGAGCGGTAATTCTGCTCCAGTTTGATGATTTTGGCCTTGGGATAATCAGATTTGAAATCAATGATATTTCTCATATCCGCACCGCGCCAGGAATAAATACTCTGGTCTGCATCTCCTACAGCGCAGATATTCTGAAGATCCCCGGCAATATATTTAGCCATGAGGTACTGGGCATGGTTGGTATCCTGATATTCATCGATGAGGATATAGTGGAACCGGTCCTGCCAGCGGCGGCGGATCGTTTCATTGGCCAGAAGTGCGGTGGTCACGAAGAGCAGATCATCAAAATCAAGGGCATTATTCTGCTTCATATGCTTGTCATATAAATCATATACATCGGCCACTTTCTGATTATAGAAATTAGCTCCTGCCGCCTGACGGAACGCCTTCGGGCTCATGAGCCTGTTCTTTGCTGAAGAAATACTTCCCTGCACAGCTCCCGGCTGAAACTGTTTGTCATCCAGATTCAGTTCCTTCAGTACATTCTTCACCAGCTGCTTGGAATCATCGGCATCATAGATGGTAAATTTATCAGTATAGGGAGGATAATTATTGATTTCCCTCCTGAGGAAACGGGCCCCAAAGGAGTGGAAGGTATACATCCAGATATATTTTGCCTGATCACCTACCATGTTCTGGACACGATCCCTCATTTCTTTGGCCGCCTTGTTGGTAAATGTAATAGCCAGGATTTCCCGCGGACTGATGCCCAGATCAAGCATATGGGCGATACGGCAGGTGAGCGCCTTGGTCTTACCTGAGCCTGCACCGGCCATAATAAGAACAGGGCCTTCTACCTGATTGACCGCTTCCAGCTGCCGCGGATTCAGTGAATCCATATAATCTTTTATCATGTAAACTCCTTATCCGGTCCTAATATTTCTGCTTTCTCCTGTACAGAAAGCGCTGACAAAAGAAAAACTCATATATGACAGCTGTCATGTATGAGTTCTTCACAGGCTATCAATTATTCACCATATACTTTGAGCAGGAATGGTGCTACCTGTTTTTTACGGGACATAACTTTCGGCAGGTATACATAACCGTTTTCAGATTTCTTTCCAAAAGCTTTTTCTGCTGCTTCTTCAGCACCGGCAGTAAACCAGAGATAGGTATCTTCTGTGAGGATATTGGTTACCATGAGGTAGGAAGCTTCGTAGTGTTTTTCTGCTTTTGTGGCTTCCAGTGCCTTCATGATTTCATCTTTCTTTGCATTGATGGGGTCCAGATCCATAACGGAAATCTGTCCGCAGCTGAATACTTTGCCGCCGGCTTCAAATTCCTTGGTATCGTTATGAGCCAGTTTTTCAGCCGGATAATCAGAAATGTCAGCGCCGGCCTTCAGCATTTCCATGCCGTATTTTTCATAATCAACACCGGCGATTTCTGCCAGTTCCATAACGGCCTTCTTATCTTCTTCCGTGCAGGTAGGAGAGCGGAAAAGAACGGTATCGGAAATGATAGCAGAGAGCATCATTCCTGCCACTTCTTTGGAAGGTTTTACGCCATACTGTTTATAAAGTCCGTAAATAATCGTATTTACGCATCCTACCGGACGGATCAGAATGAAGATAGGGGTATCAGTTTCGAAATCCCCAAGGCGGTGATGATCTACCAGTTCCAGTACTTCTGCATCTTTAATACCGTCTACGCACTGTTTGGATTCATTGTGATCCACCAGGATGACCTTCACTTTTTCATCTTCCGGATTCTTTCTTGCCACACTGGTCAGGAGAACCGGTTCTTCTACCTTGAAATAATCAAGGGCAAATGCAGATTCTTTATTGATTTCCCCCGCTCTGGCAGCAACAGTATCCATGCCCATCTGTCTTTTCAGATAAGAATAGGAAACAGCAGCTGCAATGCTGTCAGTGTCTGGAGATTTATGTCCTGTTACAAATACTTTACTCATGTTTTCTCTCCTTTATTCAGAACTATAATTGTGAAATCATTATACCATGAAAAAGGAAATGATTTCATCTTTTTATTATAAAGGACTGCTTTTATTCACCTTATCCTGTGACATGGGATAGATGTCCTCTGTCATCTTCCTAATTTCAGTTTTATTAAAAGAAAAGCCCCTGCCTCAGGGCAGGAGCTGTATCCTTATCACTATCATTCAAATTTTTTCAGTCTGTGAGTCAGTGCAGCGCTTCCGTAGAAAGCATCGGCATCCAGTTCTTCTTCGATACGGAGAAGCTGATTATACTTGGCCACTCTTTCAGTACGTCCTGGTGCACCAGTCTTGATCTGGCCTGCATTCAGAGCAACTGCCACATCAGCAATGGTGGTATCAGCTGTTTCACCGGAGCGGTGGGAAATAACAGCTGTATATCCTGCACGCTGTGCCATCTGAACAGCTTCAAAGGTTTCTGTCAGTGTACCGATCTGGTTCAGTTTGATCAGGATAGAGTTGGCAACTCCCATATGGATCCCTTTGGAAAGACGCTTTGTATTTGTTACAAAGAGGTCATCACCTACAAGCTGTACCTTCTTCCCAAGGGCATCGGTCAGTTTCTTCCAGCCGCCCCAGTCTTCTTCTCCCAAACCGTCTTCAATGGAAACGATAGGATAGTTATCGATCAGTTTTTCGTAGAACTCAATCATTTCTTCTGCTGTTTTGGCAGTATTATCACCGGAGAGATGATAAAGTCCGTCATCCCCAAGAAGTTCAGAAGCTGCCACGTCAGTAGCCAGTACTACGTCTTTTCCTACGGAGTAGCCTGCTTTTTCAATTGCTTCACAAATGACTTCCATAGCGGCTTCGTTGGAAGGAAGGTCCGGTGCATATCCACCTTCATCGCCCACAGCAGTAGAAAGCCCCTTCTTGTTCAGAACAGTCTTCAGTGCGTGATAAATTTCAGCGCACATACGGAGCCCTTCTCTGAAATCCGGTGCGCCCACCGGCATGATCATGCTTTCCTGGATATCTACGTTATTATCTGCATGAGCACCGCCGTTCATGATATTCATCATCGGTACCGGCAGATTGTGAGCATTCACGCCGCCCAGATACTGGTACAGCGGAAGTCCTGCAGAAGATGCAGCAGCATGAGCAGCGGCAAGAGAAACGCCGAGAATAGCATTGGCACCTAAACGGCTCTTGTTTTCAGTGCCATCGAGGCTGATCAGGATGTGATCCAATCCTCTCTGATCACTGGCATCCCAGCCAAGCACTGCATCTGCAATTTCACCATTCACGTTATTAATGGCTTTTAAAACTCCTTTGCCGTTATATCTGTTTTTATCTCCATCCCGCAATTCGGTAGCTTCGAACATACCGGTAGATGCACCGGACGGAACGGCTGCTCTTGCAAATGTACCGTCTTCCAGTGTCATTTCCACTTCAACAGTTGGATTTCCTCTGGAATCCAGAATTTCTCTTGCGTGTAAATCAGTAATCACTGCCATGCTTTTTTCCTCCTAATTATCAGGCATTCTTTGAATCAGTGTTTCGAACGGATATTTTTGGCTTGATTGTAAATGGCAAGAAATGATTCAGGCTTGAGGCTTGCTCCGCCGATCAGACCTCCATCGATATCCTTTTCTCTGAGGAAGTCTTCAATATTCTTTTCATTCACCGAGCCGCCATACAGAATCCTGATTTCTTCAGATATCTTTTTGCTCCCCAGCTCCTTTACAGTCTGCCGGATAAAAGCAGAAACCTTTTCTGCATCTTCCGGTGTCGCTGCCTTTCCAGAACCGATAGCCCAGATGGGTTCATAGGCAATCACGAGCCGGGCCATTTCTTTCTTATCAAGGCGGGAAAGAACCACTTCCAGTTCTTCCCTGATTCTTTCCTCTGTCCTGCTTGATTCTCTTTCCTCTTCTGTCTCGCCGACACAGAGAATAGGAATCATTTCATGGGAAAGGACACATTTTACCTTGTCAGCAATGAAGCTGTCACTTTCTCCAAGGATCTGTCTTCTTTCAGAATGACCGCAGATGACATAGGTGCAGCCCAGCTCCTTCAGCATAGGTGCTGAGATTTCCCCGGTAAATGCGCCGCTGTCAGCAGGATACACATTCTGGGCGCCCCACTCTATGGATGACCGTTCCAGGAAGAAACGGGTAATGGGAATATCGGTGAAAGGAGTGCAGAAAAGTATATCTGCCTGATTATCCTTTTCGATCTTAAAGGCTTTAAAGAATTTTTCCACTTCTGAAACTGTGAAATTCATCTTCCAGTTTCCCGCAATCAGTGTTTTTCTCAACCTGTATCACTCCTTATCTGCAAGGATGGCTACTCCAGGGAGGACCATGCCTTCCAGCATTTCAAGAGAAGTGCCACCGCCGGTTGATACATGGGAGAATTTATCTTCAATGCCTAACTGATCGACTACCGATGCAGATTCACCGCCGCCGATAACGGTGGTTGCATCCAAGTCAGCCATGGCTTCTGCAATAGCAAAAGTGCCTTTAGCGAATGGCTTCATTTCGAAGACCCCCATCGGTCCGTTCCAGACTACGGTCTTCATTTTCTTCAGTGTATCTACATAAAGTTCGATTGTTTTGGGTCCGATGTCCAGTGCCATCCATGGATCACCGAATTCTTTGGCAGAAAGGACTTTTGTCTTTGCATTTTCATGGAAGGAATCACCAGCCATGAAATCTACAGGAAGAAGGATTTCAGAACCCTTTTCATGGGCTTTCTGCATCAGATTTCTAGCAAGGTCAAACCTATCCCGGTCCTGAAGGGACTGGCCCATGTCATAGCCTTCAGCTGCTACAAAAGTATTGGCCATGCCGCCACCGATAAGGATTACATCCGCCTTTTCCATCAGATTTGCAATGACCTGAATCTTGTCACTGATCTTTGCTCCGCCAATAATAGCTGCAAAAGGTCTGTCCGGATTCTCAATCACTCCGTCAAGGAAATCAATTTCCTTTTTCAGCAGAAGTCCGGAAACCATAGGTCTGATACGGCCGACACCTACCACAGAAGCATGAGTTCTGTGGGAAACACCAAAGGCATCATTTACTGCCAGATCACAGCCTTCTACCAGGGATTTTGCAAATTCCGGATCATTCTTTTCTTCTTCTTTATGGAAGCGGAGATTTTCCAGAAGGAGGACTTCCCCTGGCTTCAGCGCCTTTTTCATAGCATTGGCTTTATCGCCGATGCAGTCATCTGCAAAGAAAACTTCTCTATTGAGGAGCTCAGCCAGTCTTCTGGCACAGGGTTTAAGGGAAAGTTCTTCTTTCACTTCTCCCTTCGGACGGCCCATATGGCTTGCCAGCACTACTGCTGCCCCATGTTCCAGAAGGTAACGGATAGTAGGAATGGTAGCACGGATGCGGCGGTCGTCCAGAATATGTCCTTCCTTATCGTGAGGAACATTGTAATCTACCCGAACATAAACAGTTTTTCCGTCCAGCTGTAAATCATAAACGGTTTGTTTATTCATCATCAAAGTCCTTTCATTGCTACATACTTAACCAGGTCGATGATTCTCATGGAATAACCCCATTCGTTGTCATACCATGCAATGACTTTAACCATATTGCCATCCATAACCATGGTGAGCAGGCTGTCTACAGTGGAGCTTACATTGGTGGTTACAAAGTCGCTGGAAACCAGTGGTTCATCAGTATATGCAAGAATACCCTTCAGTTCTCCTTCAGCGGCTTCTTTAAGTGCTGCATTGACTTCTTCTTTTGTTACATCTTTGGAAACTTCAACAACCAGATCCACGAGGGAAACATCGGGAGTTGGAACGCGGATAGCAAGACCGTTCAGTTTTCCTTTCAGTTCCGGAATAACGATGCCGATAGCTTTGGCAGCTCCGGTAGAGGTCGGAACGATATTTTCTGCAGCTGCTCTGCCTCTTCTCGGATCTTTCTTATGTGCCTTTTCCAGAATAGCCTGGTCGTTGGTATAGGAATGAACAGTGGTCATAAGGCCTTTTTTGATATGGAATTTTTCATTAAGGACCTTGACTACCGGAGCCAGGCAGTTTGTAGTGCAGGATGCATTGGAAATGACATTATCCTTTGCAGGATCATAAAGATCTTCATTAACCCCCATAACAATGGTAGCATCATCATCTTTGCCTGGTGCAGTAATAATGACTTTCTTTACAGTTCCTCTGATATGTTTGCTTGCACTTACCTTATCCTTCAGCTTGCCGGTAGATTCCACTACGATTTCAACGCCATATTTGCTCCAGTCCAGATGTTCCGGATCTCTGTCCTGGAAAACATGGACTCTCTTTCCTTCGATAATCAGGTCGTCTCCATCGATTTCAATATTCTTTTCCATTCTTCCATGAACAGTATCATACTTCAGGAGATATGCTGCTTCCTTTACACCACTTGGATTGTTAATTGCAACTACCTCAAGGTCATCTCTGTCCAGCATACCGCGGAATACCAGTCTGCCGATTCTTCCAAAGCCATTAATTCCGATTTTTGTCATAATTCTGATTCCCTCCTGTAAAAAAATACTGATCACGCTGCCATACATATTTCTTCCGGCATTTTCATCCGTACCAGGCATCCTGCAAATGATTTTCTGCAGATTCAGATGCCCCCGGCAGTCTGTTCAAAATTCCGTTCATGAAATACAGGGAAACCGCTCCCCGCCGGTAAACAGAGCTGTGCAGACATTCTGAATCATTTCTGTGCCTGAATAATGAAAAATTAAAAGACCGGTTCTATTTCTTCTCTTTATACCCTTCTTATCGTTCCATCGGAAAGTCTCATTACGAAATAAAGAAGACTTCCTCCTGATACAATGTGTATTCCCTGAAGGACATCATATCCTATCTGCCGATTTTCCAACCGGCTCCAGTCTGGCGGATACATTAGCAAATCTTCTTTCACTTCATCACTTCCATACCTGTAAAAAGAGCAGAATTGTGCCGTGTCTTATCATGTACAGTATATCACGTCAGCTTTAATACTACAACATCTATATGAAATTATTGCTTTATGTATACTTTAATAATCTATTTATGTGTAATATATAGTATCCCATTATTTTTCTTCTGCAGTTCAGACTACACCTTTAGACTATCGATAAAATATAAATAAAACAGATACTTACAAATGAAACGCTCATTCATATATGCTGAAGCTACCATTTTCCAGTTCGATACATGCATATAAATCATCAAATATTATTTTATACATCCGCCTCTGGAAACATGGAATCGCCGGTCTCCCAAATTTAGAGAATGACCTTTTTGGAAAAATCATTCAGATGCGGCAGCTCATTTCCCTCTTTCCCATTCCTCCCCAGTGATTCATGATTGCTCCAATCCAAAGTACGCATACTTTCTGCCATCATAACGGATATATTTTAATACTGATACTATTGTTTTTGTCTTACCATTCAAGTAAAAAAACAGTATAATACAGATGAAATGATTACATATAAGAGGAGGTAATTTTAATGAAGTGGAATACTAAATTAACAGAACTTCTATCTATTGATTATCCTATTATTCAGGGTGCCATGGCCTATATTTCTGACGGTGTACTGGCTGCTGCCATGGCTCATGCAGGCTGTGCCGGTGTAATTGGCTCCGGTGGATTCACTGTAGATGAAGTCAGAGAAAATATCAGAAGAGCAAAAGATATCCTCGGTCCGGGAAAAGCTTTCGGTGTAAATCTCATGCTTCAGGACCCCAATAAAGATGATGTGGCACAGGTGATCTGTGATGAAAAGGTTCCTTTTGTTACCTTAGGTGCGGGAAATCCGGTCCCCTGGTTTGAACCGCTCCATCATGCAGGAGTGAAATGTATCCCTGTAGTGCCTAATGTAAAACTGGCAAAAAGAGTAGAACAGGCAGGGGCAGATGCCCTCGTTGTAGAAGGGATGGAAGCCGGCGGCCATGATGGGAAGCTGACTCTCATGGCTCTTCTTGAAAATGTTCTTCCTGAACTGGAGATTCCTCTCATTGCTGCCGGTGGTATCGTAGATGGCCGGGGAATTGCAGCTACACTGATTATGGGTGCTTCCGGCGTTCAGATGGGTACCCGTTTCCTTCTGGCAGAAGAATGCAGGGTTCACCCTAATGCAAAACAGGCTATCATTCGTGCGCAGGATACGGATTCTACAGTGACAGGATTCACCACCGGTGACAGTGTACGGGGCCTGAAAAATGCATTTTCTGAAAGATACCTGAAAGAAGAATACAGCGGTGCTCCAGCAGAAGTTCTGGCGCAGATTGCTGCAGGCACCACAAGGAAGGGAGCCGTCGACGGAGATACGGAAAACGGTTATGTTCTTGCCGGAATGTCTCTTACCCATCTGACAAAGATCCAGCCGGTTGAAGAAATCGTTGAAGAACTGGTTTCTGAAACTGAACATAGTCTCTCTACAGCTCCTCAGCTGATTAAATAATGAATGATTCCAATAAAAAATGCAGCGGAATGAATTTACATTCTGCTGCATTTTTTATTGGAAATTAAAATTTAAAACTTACTTTCTCAATGATGCCTGCCAGTTTTGTTCCGATTTTCGGAATCCCCTGTACGTCCTTCGGTTCAACAGCCCGGATGAGTGCAACGGCCAGAGCATATACTACGCCACCAGCTGCAATGGCTGCCAGCGTAGAGAGAGTATTGCTGCTGATCACACTGTAGAGGGCGTGGTAAACACCAAGAACAACAGCACCCATGATACCAGCTGCAATGAAAAGTTTTAATGTATGGATCATATCCATCATATAACGTCTGTACTTATAGAGGAAAATCAGATTCAGTACAGCTGCTACACCAAAGTCTGCATTGGTTGCCCATGCCGCGCCTAACACACCCCAGGCAGGAAGGGCTGTAAGATTCCAGGAAAGGAATACTTTAACTGCCGCAGAAATCACCATATTAATGAATGGAATGGCTGTTTTTCCCATTCCCTGAAGGACGCCGGTAGTCACCTGCTGTACCCCCAGAAGGAATACGCCAAAGCTCATGACCGCAATGCAGGGACCTGCATCAGGTGTTGCATAGAGCATGGAAGAAATCGGTGTGGCAATGACACACATTCCCACAAAAGATGGAATGGTAATCAGATTGGCAAGACGCATGGCAGTCTCTGTACGGGTCAATACGACGCCGTCCCTCTTCTGCGCGATAGCCTCAGAAATAACAGGCACCAGACTGGCAGCCAGAGACGCAGTGACAATGGTCGGCATATTTACAAGAGCAGTAGCCATGCCGGTAAGATATCCAAAAAGGGTCGTCGCCTCTTCTACTGCAAACCCTGCCACTTCCAGACGGCGGGGCACGATGAAGAGGTCAATATTGGAAACGATAGGCAGCATGATATTGGCCAGGGATACAGGAATGGCCAGTACAAGCAGCCTTTTGATGATGTAAAGTGCAGTCTGCGGTTTCAGGGATTTGTCCTGCGCCGCTTCCAGTTCTCCTCTCCAGTTCCTTGTCATATAGTAGAAACCGATGAGAACCGCAATACCCACAAAAGCACCAGGTGCTGCGCCAAGGGTTGCACCGGCTGCCCCATATTCCAGTCCATAAGGAAGAAGAACAAGGGCAAAGGCGATCATGGTCACTACCCGGACGATCTGTTCAAGGATCTGAGAAACTGCAGTAGGTGTCATGAGCTGGAGCCCCTGGAAATACCCGCGCAGTGTTGCAAGAAGAGTAGCGCCAAGCACTGCCGGTGAAAGGGCAATCAGTGACCAGTAGGCCCTTGGATCACGGACCATTCCGCTTTCTACAAGCCAGTCAGCGCCGAAGAAAAGAAGAGCACTGAAGAAAAAGCCGGTGAGAAGAAGGACCAGCATGGAAATCCGGAAGACTTTCTGTCCCCCAAGATAATCATTAACCGCATTTCTTTCAGCCACCATAATGGAAATAGCTACCGGAAGACCTGCTGAAGAGACAGAAAGGCAGAGAAGATAAATCGGATAAGCCATCTGATAGAGACCGATGCCTTCTCCTCCAAGCAGTCTTGACAGGTAAATCCGGCTGAATGCACCAATAAATTTGACTATGATACCTGCCACAGTCAGTATCAGTGCACCTTGAATAAATGAATTTTTACGCATTTTTCACCTGTTGTATAAAGAATTTTGTCACATAACTCATATAGTCATATCAGATTTAATAAAAAATGTAAAGCACTATTGAGCATTCCTTCAAAGGATTAAAGAAAAATTTATGATCTGAAGTCATTTCCCTTTGAAGAGATAAAGGGTTACCCATTCACTTCTTCATATAATTGATTGATAAAATCTGAAATCCATTTCATTGGATCTCCGCTGATTCCTTTTTTATTGATATTCATTTTAGCAGGAGTTCCAGGAAGAATGCGTATATACGGAATCATTGTCTTTGGAAGATTCATGGGATTCCATCCCTTCATCGCCGTTTCATCTGCCCAGGTGATAACAAAGTTCTGTCCTCCATCCAGAATACTGCCGATGCCAAGGTTTCTTGCTTTGACCCGGATTCTGGAAATGCGGAACAGTTTTTCAACCGGTTCTGTAGGATCCCCGAAACGATCGATCACTTCATCCATCAGATCCGACAGCCCGGCCTCATTTTCCACAGAAGCCAGTCTTCTGTAAATTTCCATCTTCTGTTCTTCATCATCAATGTAAGCACTGTCAATGTATGCATCCTGTCTGAATTCAATAGTCGTATTCGGCAGTTTGCGGGGAAGCTCTCTATGCTCCCTCTTTGCACGAAGTCTTTCCACCGCTTCTTCCAGCATGCTGCAGTAAGTGGCAAATCCAATGCTTGCCACATTGCCATGCTGAGCAGAACCGAGAAGATTTCCTGCACCCCGGATTTCCAGGTCCCTCATGGCCACCTTGAATCCGCTTCCCAGTTCTGTAAATTCACGGATTGCATTGAGACGTTTTTCTGCCACTTCAGAAAGGACCTTGTCTTTCCGGTAGAAGAACCAGGCTCTTGCGATACGGTCAGAACGGCCCACTCTTCCTCTCATCTGATAAATCTGGGAAAGGCCCAGTTTGTCTGCGTCATAGACAATCATCGTATTGGCATTAGGCTGATCCAGTCCATTTTCAATAAGAGTGGTACAGAGAAGGACATCATACCGCTTTTCATAGAAATCAAGCATTACCTTTTCCAGCTGGCTTCCGTCCATTCTTCCATAAGCCACCCCGATAGAAACATCTTCTGGAAGGATATTTCTCAGATGATCAAGTATGGCCCCCATAGATTCGATTCTGTTATAGACGAAATAGGTCTGTCCGCCCCTTTCCTTTTCTCGAAGGATGGCAGATTTTACGATGAAATCATTATATTCTGTAACATAGGTCTGAATGGAATGCCGGTTGGAAGGCGGCGTAGTAATGGTCACCATGTCTCTCACCCCCGTAAGGCTCATGTGAAGGGTACGGGGAATCGGTGTGGCTGACAGTGTCAGTACATCAATACCGGAAGACCAGGATTTCCATTTTTCTTTCTGAACAACCCCGAAGCGCTGTTCTTCATCGACTACCAGAAGGCCCAGTTTTTTACATTCCAGTTTCTTGTTCAGGATGGAATGGGTACCGATAATAATATCGAGTTCTCCATCTTTCAGCTTGCGGAGGATTTCCTTCCTCTCTTTCACACTGGTGAACCGGTTCAATACAGCCAGATTGACTCCGAAATTTTCCATCCGGCTTTTGAAATTTTTATAATGCTGTTCGGAAAGTACGGTGGTCGGACAGAGCACCATAGCCTGATAACCACTCATAACACATTTGAATACCGCCCGCATGGCCACTTCTGTTTTGCCAAACCCCACATCTCCGCAGAGGAGCATATCCATGGGAATCGGTTTCTCCATAGCTTTTTTTATAGCCTCAATGGCCGAAAGCTGATCTTCTGTTTCCACATAGGGGAAGGTATCTTCAAATTCCTGCTGTTCCACACCGTCTTTTTCAAAAGAAATCCCTTTTGTCAGTTCCCGCTTTGCATAGATATCCAGCAGTTTTTCTGCCAGTTCTTCAATGGATTTCTTTGCCCTGGACCGGATTTTTTCCCAGTTCGCCGCTCCCATTTTATTAAGCTTTGGGGTATTCCCTTCCGGCCCGATATATTTTTCCAGCGTAGAAATCTTTTCTACCGGAAGATAAAGCTTATCAGAGCCGGCATATTGGATGGCAATGTAATCTCTATGGATACCGGAAAGCTCAATCGTTTTGATGCCCAGATACTTGCCGATACCATGGACATCCTGTACCACATAATCCCCCGGATTGAGATCAGAGAAATATCGGATCTGCCGGCCTTTCCCCTTTCTTCTCATCCTTCTGATTTTCTGTCTGCCAAGAATATCACCGGCTGTAATGACCGCCAGCTGGTGATGAGGAAGTTCGCAGCCTTCAGAGAGAACACCATTGATTAAAATCACTGAGCCTTCCCCAATGGTTTCGGATACAGGAATATGATAATCCCTGAATATTCCTTTTAATTCCTCTTTTTCTGAAGCTCTTGGAATGATGATGAATGTGGTCCACTTCTTCTGAATCAGGGATTTCAGTTCTTCTATAAAAATAGGAATCTGTCTCTGATAATTGGTCATGGTCTGACCTTCCCAGCTCTCCACATGGTGAGAGGGGAATTCCTCAAAGGAGCGATTCAGGATAGAAAGGATGCATTCCTTATTCTTTCCCTCCCGTCCTTTTTCAACGATTTCCTTCCAGGTAAATGCTTTCTTCTTATTTTCACTTTCTTCCTTGAAAAATTTCTTCAGATTTTCTTCACAGCGCTGAGGTTCATCATAAATAATGAGCCCCTCTTCAAGGTAATCAAATAAAAGGGCCTCCTTCTCTTCCTCTCTCGGGAAGGAGAGAAGGGCCGCCTCGTCCAGTTCTTTTATAGAACGCTGGCTATCCTCATCAAAGAATCGGATGCTGTCAATTTCATCGCCAAAGAACTCGAAACGTATCGGGTGCTCTTCACTGACTGGAAAGATATCAATAATATCGCCACGCACTGCAAAATGGCCGCTCCGTTCTACCTGCGCGACTCTTTCATAGCCTGACTCTACCAGTTTTTCCAGAAGTTCATCTCTTTCCACTTCATCTCCGGTGGCCAGCCGTATTTCCTGTTCCTTAAGCACATGGGGACTCATGATTTTCTGTGCAGCTTCTACAGAAGAAGCGACAATCACCGTCTTCTGCCCGCTGATCAGATGACCAAGTGCCTTCATCCGTTCCTTCAGCCGTTCTGTGCCTGCAAAGGTAATCTGAAATCCCGTATCTTCAACCAGAGGGAATCCATCGATCTGTATATGGGGACAGAAAAAGGAAAGATCCTCTTCCCATCGGAAAATATCCTTCGTCTCCGGAACAATAATCACGATATGATCATATTTTTCCAGAAGGGATGCTGCTGCCAGCACTTTCTGGGCACCTGAAATACCGCTGATCATTTCAGGAGACTTTTTTTCGGAAAAAGAAAGGTCTCCTTTTATGGCATTAATTAGATATCCACCGATTTCTTCATTCATTTTGAACTGGCTGATTGTATTTTCTGACGATTCTGTACCACCCTTTACGGCATTCTTCTCGTCTGTTGTCATTCCATCTATCCTTCTTTACTCTATTTTTATTAAATCTTTATAACCATCAAGTTCTTCAATTCTATCATGAATCTTTTCCCCCTTAAAAGAGAATTCCGGCAGAATTTCTTCCAGAGGAACCAGCACAAAAGGCCGCGCCCAGAAATAAGGATGCGGCAGATGCAAAAAATCTGTATCGATTTCATGATCTTTACTGTATATAATATCCAGATCCAATGTACGGGGTCCCCAGTGAATCTTCCTTACCCGCCCGAATTTCTTCTCTGTTTCCAGAAGAAATTCCATGAGTTCTTCGGGAGTCCTGTCCCATTCTGCCAGGAGGGCTCCATTGATGAAATCGGGCTGATCTGTCTTTCCCCAGGGTTTCGTTCTGTAAAAGGATGAGACTTTCCTCAGCGCAAGGTAAGGGTTCTTCGCCATTTCCGCCAGCGCTTCCTTCAGCGTATGCACAGAATCTCCCATATTGGATCCAAAAGCAATAATATATGTATCCATAGACACTCCTGTCCTTAATGGGCCGTTCAATTCCTCCTCTTCGAAAGGGTGACACTTACATCATCCAGAATGCCTGGAATGGGAGAGCCGGGCTTATGTACCGTAGTTGTGACTTCCTCCACCAGCGGAAATTCTTTTAATATATCATCATTAATGATGCCCGCCAGTCTTTCCAGAAGTTTATAAGGACCGCCTTCTGCTCTCTTTTTCACCTGTTTGTAAACAGCCACATAATTCACCGAATCATCCAGACAGTCAGATTCTCCCACTCTGGAAAGATCCAGATACATTTCTACATCGATGTAGAAGCGCTGTCCCAGTTTTGTCTCTTCCGGTTCATCACCATGGTATCCAAAGAAGGCCATCCGTTTAAGTTTAATACTGTCCATTTCTCTGCTCCTATTCTTTAAACCGGGAAAGTGCATCCCACATCCTGAGTTCTCTTGCTGTCGTTTTTACATCATGAACACGATATATATCGCATCCCTTTAATGCGCCCCAGAGGTTGACTGCTGCTGTCCCTTCATCTCTTTCATCAGCTGCAGTATCCAGAATGGCACCAATGAACCGCTTCCTGCTGACTCCTAAAAGCCAGGGAGTAGAAAATGCATCGACCAGTTCATCCAGACGGACAAGGATCTTCATATTATCCTCTGTATTTTTGCTGAATCCGATACCGGGATCCAGGATGATATTTTCTTCCCTGACGCCGGCCTTCAGTGCAATTTCCAAAGAACGATCGAAGAATCTTTTTAAATCTTCAATAATGTCATCACTGTACCCTTCTTCCTTCTGATTATGCATCAGGATGACCGGTACATCGAAGGCGGCAGAAACTTTTGCCATACTGCCGTCATCATACTGGAACCCCCAGATATCATTCACCATATGGGCACCGTGTTTCAGTGCAGCTTCCATAGTTTCATAATGATAGGAATCTACAGAGACAGGAACCGTGCTTGCCTCAAGAACAGAGGGAAGAAAAGTCATCAGTCTTTCGGTTTCCTCATCAGCAGTCAGCTCTACATGGCCCGGTCTTGTAGATTCTGCGCCTACATCGATGATGTCTGCCCCGTCAGTAATCATGTCTTTTGTGTGAGCCAGGGACAGTTCACTGCTGTTCCACTTTCCTCCATCAGAAAAGGAATCAGGGGTTACATTCAGAATACCCATGACCAGGGAGCGTTCTCCTGTTTTCAGCACCTTGCCATCTTTCCAATGATAAGAACGATGAGGTCGATTGATCATCATATATCACACTTTCTTTAAGATTCAAAGTATATTCAGACATTACGGTATTATTATATCATGAATCCACAGGTCAAAAAATCCAACAAAAAAAGCGGCCTACACCGCTCCTTTGTGCATGGTGATCATTGAGGAGTATGATCTACCCGCAATCAAATTGAGAATCAGGGAAATAATCTTCAATTTGACCGGACAGTAAAACTATCCCCATGGCATTTCCTCCATGTACCCTTATTATACATGAATTTTGCTGCAAGTCCAATAGTTTTTTTGAATCCAACCGTCCGGATATGTGTTTTTACCGGTCCATGATCCGCTGCATGCGGGGAATGATTTCCCTCATATCATTCAGGACATCATAGAGTCCTTCAAAAATATCCTTCCAGTAAATCAGAGAGGCTGCTTTTCCTTCTTCACTGTAGAGCCGCTGAAGTGCACCGGAAAGACAGGTCATGCCCCGTTCTTCATAAGCATATATACGGCGCCCCCGGGCTTCCATCTTCATATAATTGGCATTCATATCTGCAGTATATTCCAGAATCTTTTTCATTTCCTCCACCGATGCCGCAGAGAGCCTGGCCATGAGAGAAAGCTGTTCCGGCGGAGTATCCTGTATAAGCCCTGCCTGACATACAAGGCGGTTTAAGGTCCTGAGCGAGTGATTCAGACGGCAGATGATGCCTTTGGCCATATCCAGATCCGAAGGATCCTTATAGGCCTTGTACATCTTATCAAGAAGACGGCTGTACATGCCATCATAGGATTTCCTGATTTCCCCTGCCGCTCTCCATCCATCTTCCGGAGACATTGTCCCTGTCATTGTTTCATACATAAGATGACCTGTATGGTCTGTCTGAGAAGCCAGTTCCTTTAAAAGGTCAAAAAACTTTTCTTCTTTGCCCATATTATCCTCTATAGCTGTTAAATCAAAATGATGGAAGGAAATCTTCCATCATTCTGCTGTGCATTTCCTTTAAATTTCGATAGATTCACCGGGCTGAACCACAATGACATCGATACCTTCTTTTTCTGCCTTCGCCTTAAACTCATTCACATTCTGTGCGATCACCGGCCAGGTATTGTAATGAACAGGAATCACATGTTTTGCCTTCAGGAATCTGGCTGCCAGAATGGCATCATCGGGATCCATGGTATAGTTGCCTCCAATAGGAAGGATGGCGTAATCAATATCATATCTTTCTCCCAGAAGTTTCATGTCTCCAAAGAGAGAAGTGTCACCGGCATAGTAAACTACCGGTCCATCTTTGAAACGGATAATGAATCCACAGGCAATGCCGCCTTCCACGCCGGAACTGTGCATAGCCGGTACCATTTTTACATCCCCGAATCCTGCCTTGAAAGTGCCTCCCAGATTCATAGGCTGGAAATTGGAAAGTGTCTTGGAGAACATGCCTAATACTTCAGGAATGGCCACTACCATGGCACCGGTTCTTAATGCAATTTCATTGGCATCTCCAAAATGATCACTGTGGGCATGTGAAAGAAGAATGTAATCGCATCTTACCCGGTCTGCTTTCACTGTCGCCTGGCTGTTTCCTGTAATAAACGGATCAAAGAGAAGCTTGTCTTTTCCGTTATCCAGTTTAAAGCATGCATGTCCAAAGAATGTGTACTTCATCATATCCTCCTTAATACTTACCAACTACTGATTCTTTCTTGCCATAATTTCTTTTACTACTTTTTGAGCTACCACTGCAAGAGGCAGTCCTCTCTTCATACTGGTCTGCTGCATGCGCCGATAGGCATCATCTTCACTGATATGGTAATAGTCCATGAGGAGCCCTTTTGCACGGTCAATGAGTTTCCGCTCCGCCAGTTCTCTTTCCATTCCCTTTACCCTGTCAGCCATTTCCCGTTTCTGACGATACTGTGCCACAGCAATCTGGATGGCAGGAAAGAGGGTCCTTTCCTCTACCGGTTTCATGACATAACCGAAAACCATGGATTTCTTTGCTTTTTCGATCATATCTTCATCACCGAATGCAGTAAGAAGCACCACAGGTGCCAGATTGTCATGGGCAATCATTTTAGCTGCCTGAAGTCCATCGAGCCTGGGCATTTTAATATCCAGGATGACCACGTCCGGTTTCTTTTCTTTAACCAGCTCCAGTGCCTCTACACCGTCTGAACCGATGCCTGTGACTTCATGACCACCTTCTTCCAGCATTTCTTTCAAATCCATACAGATAAGCGATTCATCATCGGCTATCACAATCCTGTACTTTTCTGCCATTTTACCCCTCCATGACTGAAATAGGACAGTAGATGTCAGCTGCTACCAGGTTCTCTTTATTTGCCAGAGAGAAGGCACCTTTAAGTTCTATTTCTGAAAGATTTTTTACAATCTGCAGCCCTAAATTAAAGGTTTTAGAATTAAAATCAGAAGGCAGGGGATGACCGTCATTTTTTATAGATACATGAATCCGGTGATCCACCACTTCTGTACTTACAAAAAGGGTCCCTTCCTTTAATCCGTGAAATCCATGGTCAATCGCATTATGAATCAGTTCATTGGCTGCAATGGCTAGTGGAAGTGCTTTTTCAGAATCTATGATCAATGTATCTTCCGAGCTTTCCCGTATGACTCTGACGGGAATCAGAGCCAGACTGTCAATGGATAGTCTGGTGATTTTATCCAACAGGATATTGATATCGATCTGGTCACCGCTCTGACTGGCCAGGATCTCATGAATCTGAGAGATGCCAAGAATACGGCTGACTGCCCGCTTCAGTTCTTCCTTCGTATCTTCATCCTTCGACCGCCGGGCCTGCATGCGGAGCATGCCGGCTATGGTATTCAGGCTGTTCTTGACCCGATGATGGATTTCTTTAATCACCGAATCTTTGACCAGGATCTGCCTTTCTTTTTCCCTTATGGCAGTCACATCAGTGAGCACAAGGACCGTTCTTGCCACCTTTCCGCCGGAAATAATGGGAAGTCCCCAGGCAGAAAGAGTCATATTTTCAGAAACTTCATCACCAAAGGCCGGTTTTCCCGTCCGCATGACCTTGTCCACCAGCGGGAAATGAACGATGATATGACCGATAATATCTCTCTTCTCCACCGATTCCTTATCGAGGACAAAATACAGATCATCAGCCATGTCATTGGCATAAATAATGCGGCTGTCTGCATCCAGGATGATGACTCCGTCCTGCGGTCTGATGAGGTAGTGATTTTCCATATTGAAAGGTACCTGAAGTGCCAGATTGGCAGTATCCGTCAGGATCTGCTGCTGTTTCAGAGAATTGGACAGGAAGCATACTACCGCAAAGGGCATGCCTGCATTATCCACAATCGGATAAGCGGTCACTGCCACTGTCAGCCCCTGATCCAGTTCCTTTCTCCCTACTACTTTTCTTCCCGTAGTGAATACATTTTCAATAATGGAGAAATCGTCATTCATGGATATATCTCCCGGTCTGAAGAACAGGGATCCATGATTATAGGAAGGTTTTGCTGCTGCCAGGAAGACAGAGACCTCCCTGTTCTTTCCTTTGGCGCAGAAATAGACCTGATTCCTGGAAATATCAGCAGAAAGCTGCATGGCCACCTGCATATGTTCCAGTATTTTGGCCTGTACATCGGTGAGATTAGTGATATCCCTGGCCAATGTGTACAGCTGGCCCATCTCTATAGTTCTGGTCTGCATGACTTCCTCCTGATATGTTTAAAACATAAAATATTAAAGAATGATCTGATCAGCAAGGAACGGGAGCCTTGGATCTGCATTCAGATTGAGAGATGCAAAATCCCCTGCCTGTGCCATATAGTAAGCCCGGCATCCGATCATTGCCCCATTATCAGTGCAGAGCACAGAATCCGGACGGCACATGCGGACGCCTCTCCTGCTGCACTCTCTTTCCAGTGCTTCCCGAAGCCCGCTGTTTGCCGCCACGCCGCCTGCCAGAGCTACTGTCTTATATCCGGTCACTTCCAGTGCATGCATGGTCTTTTCTACCAGTACTTCTACTACTGCATTCTGGAAGGAAGCAGCTACATCACCGTAATTCACTTCTTCCTTCTTCATTTTAGCAGTATTCAGATAGTTAATTACTGCAGATTTCAGACCGCTGAAGGAAAAATCAAAATTATGTTCCTTTCCAAGTCCCATGGGGAAATGAATGGCATTTGGATTTCCTTCCTTTGCCAGCCGGTCTATATGTGGTCCCCCTGGATAGGGATATCCCATGACCCTTGCAATCTTGTCAAATGCTTCTCCTGCCGCATCATCTCTGGTCTGTCCGAGAAGCTGGAATGTATTGTAATCTTTGACCACCACAATCATGGTATGTCCGCCGGAAACCACAAGAGACAGGAAAGGTGGCTCCAGGTCAGGATACTGGAGAAGATTGGCAAAAATATGGCCTTCCATATGATTGACTGCAATCAGCGGTTTATCCAAAGCCCATGCTGCCGCCTTGGCAGCTGCAACACCTACCAAAAGAGCACCTACCAGACCGGGGCCCTGGGTTACTGCAATGGCATCGATGTCCTTCCAGCTGCATTCCGCTTCTTCCAGCGCTTCGATAGCCACAGGAAGCACATCTTCAATATGATGGCGGGATGCAATTTCCGGAACTACGCCGCCAAATTTTTTGTGAATGGGCACCTGTGTAGAAATCACATCAGAAAGGATTTTTCTCCCGTCTTCTATGACTGCGCAGGATGTTTCATCACAGCTTGATTCAAATGCTAATATTTTCATAATACTCCTTCTATTTCACGGGTCATTATATATCCATCTTCTTCAGGAAGTTCATATACTTTTTTCCTCAGCCCTGCTATCTGGAAATCATATTTTTTATATAAATTCTGTGCTGCTTCATTGCTGACGCGCACTTCCAGAAACATGGTCCTCATATGGCGGAAAGCTGCTTCTTCTATTCCCTTTTCAAGAATCAGAGCACCGATGCCCTGCTTCCTGAATTCCGGCCTGACTCCTATATTTACGAGCTGCCCTTCATCGGCGATAAACCAGAAGCAGCCATACCCTATCACCTGATCATCCAGCCGTGCAACGAAATATTCGCTGTGGCTTCCTTCCATATCGTGAAGTACGGTTTCCATCCGCCATGCATCGCTGAAGCAGATGGTGCCTATTTCATAGATGCTTTCCGCATCTGCCGCAAGTCCTTTTTCTATCTGGATTCCGGATGCTGCTTTTCCCACAGTACCTCAGCCTCACTTCGACGGATGTAATTGGGGAGAATGGAGAGGGGATCACTCTTTTCCCCATTTTCCAGTTTTCTTAATCCTGCCAGTGCTACACTTCCTGCCCGGGCAAGACGGTTATGCGCAGGCGCCAGTTTTATGCCGGCTGCCAGAAGCTTTTCCTTATATTTATCGGCACATTCCCCAACTGCGATAATGGGGCCGCCATGACTGACTGCTGCGGAAATTACATCATCAATAGATGAAGCAGTCTCTTTTTCTTCCAGCCAGAGGTTATCAAATGCGCCGTATAAGGCAGCATATACGTTATTTCTCTGCGCATCGAGAAGAGGAAGGATGAATGCCTGTGAACCTGCCATATTCCAGGCCAGTGCTTCCAGGGTATCTACGCCCACCATAGGCACTTTCCAGATATAAGACATCATCTTGGCAGTCGCAAGTCCGATGCGGAGGCCGGTAAATGAACCAGGTCCGATGGCTGTTGCAATGCCTGTAATATCAGACTTTGCAACTCCTGCTTCTTCCATCATTTCATTCATATGTGGAATAAGCTGTTCTGAATGGGTCAGTTTCCTCTGTACTGTCCATTCTGCGATAATATGATCCTTTTCTGCTAATGCACAGCTCAATACTAATGATGAGGTATCAATAGCGAGAAGCATAATTCTGAATCTCCTTTACTACTTCTTTCGGGGAATCTTCGCCCCATGTAATTTCTATATCTCTTTCTGTCGGTCCTGTAAGAGATATCTGTATACTTATCCCTTCTTCAGGAATGAGTGAAGGAAACATGTCAGCCCATTCAACGACTACTACGCCGCCCATACTGTATTCTTCCCATCCGATATTCCACAGATCTTCTTCACTTTCCAGACGGTAGAAATCAAAATGTTTTAGCGGGACAGGCCCGTCGTAATAATTCATAATGGTAAAAGTAGGGCTGCCGATGACGCCTTCAATCCCCATCCCCTTTGCCAGGCCCTGTACAAAGTGGGTCTTTCCGGCGCCAAGGTCTCCGGTAAGTGCAAGGAAAAGACCATCCACAGCGTGACTGCCGATAAAGGCGCCAAGAGCTGCCGTTTCCTCTTCTCCTGATGTATGGATTACTACTTTATTTTCCATGAAGCCACCTCTTCATCTCATCAAACCGTTCCATGCCGATCCTGTAGCCTTCTCCATGAAGAGCCCGCAGTTTTCCGGCATCCTTTTCTACTCTTGATACGGTCACTGCCGTTTCCGGCCGGATAACGAAAACCTTTCCTTCTTTTTCAAGCTCAAGGATCCGTTCCATTTTATAATTGTACCGTTCCGGTATACTGATCATCCCTTCTACAATAGAAGGGAATTTCTTTCCATAGGCTACATTCAATGCACTGTGGACCAGAAATGGAACCGGTTTCTTTCTGTAATCTTTATCCCTTGTGAGGATATATACGATTTTCCCATGGGGAAAGGGGATTTCTTCCGGCAGTGGCACCAGAGGGATACCTACCCCGCCGTCTGCGTAGTAATCGCCCCTCCATCTGACCGGTTTGGATACCAGCGGAATGGAGCAGCTTGCTTCGCATACCTTCATGAATTCATCACAGTCCACATCATGATTGGATACGAACTTTGGCTTTCCGTTACGGCAGTCCGTAATGACTGCATAGAGCGTTTCTTCTGCATTCCTGAAAGTTTCAAAATCAAAGGGATCTATTTCATGGGCCAGTTTACCAAACATGAAATCAAAATTAAAGAAAGAGCCTTCCTTAACCAGATTCTTAAATCCCATATACCGGGAATCGGAAGCATAAGCGGAATTCAGCCTTACACTTCGTCCGTACTGCTTTGCAAGATATCCCAGCCCCTGCAGGGAACCGGCAGAAATGCCGATATTCTCTTTGAAATACCAGTGATGCTCCATAAAAGCATCGAGCACCCCGGCCGTAAAGAGCCCCCGCATGGCTCCGCCTTCCATAACAAGAACCGGATTTTCTTCCATCTTTGTATTGTCTGAAATCAGACCTTTCATTTCACAAGGCTTACGAAAGTAAGCCAGCCACCTCACTTTACTTTTTGGAGGAAGCGGCAGACTGATTCTTTACTGCTTTGATTTTAGCCTGGATCGCTTCCTGATCTCCTAAATAAGATACTTCATGCACTGTAAAATCAGGATTCAGTTTATAAACCAGCGGAACGCCGGTCGGAATATTCATCCCTGCGATTTCTTCATCCGATATTCCTTCCAGATGTTTTCTGAGAGCACGGATGGAATTGCCATGAGCAGCAATGAGAATTTTTTCTCCTGCCTCGATCTGAGGACGGATGACAGAATCGAAATAAGGTGCCACTCTGGCTACCGTATCTTTCAGACATTCTGAAAGCGGAAGTTTCACTGTATCCTTAATTTTCTGATAGGGCGGCTGATTGACCGGATTTCTCGGATCATCTTCTGCCAGTGCCGGCGGGCGGACATCATAGGACCTTCTCCACAGATGCACCTGTTCTTCCCCGTACTTGTCTGTAGTTTCTGTCTTATTCAGTCCCTGCAGCGCACCATAGTGACGTTCATTCAGATGATAGTCCTTAATCACCGGAATCCAGTTCAGATCCATCTGATTAAGTGCTTCATAGGCAGTATGGATGGCTCTTTTCAGCACAGAAGTATAGCAGCGGTCAAAGGTGAATCCTTCTTTCTTCAGAAGTTCGCCTGCCTGTCTTGCTTCTTCAAAACCTTTTTCAGAAAGTTCCACATCCGTCCATCCGCAGAAAAGATTTTTCTTATTCCATTCACTCTGACCATGACGAATGATTACCAGTGTATACATTTAAAAACCCTCCATTACTGACTAAAATGATCAAATCCCTGAATCCTGAGTAATTCTTTTTTATTATCCTTTATTATATATACCCCATTCCCCGGTTTCTTTATCACTTTTCCAATAGGAGTGATATTTCTTTCCCCTTTGATTTTATCAAAATCTTCCGGCGAAATGGTCCCCACCAGCTGATAATCCTCTCCTCCGTTATAGGCCCAGGAAAGAGGAGAAATTCCAGTTTCTCTTCCCAGTCTTCGGATTTCCTCTGATAAGGGAATCTGATTTTCCATGATTTCTATTTCCACATGAGAAGCAAGCGCTATTTCATTCAGTTCTCTGGAAAGTCCATCAGAAATATCATTGAGCGCATGAGCGCCTGCTTTCCGGAGAATCATTCCAAGCTCAATCTGCGGCTCCGGCATCTTATGCCTTCCAGCAAGGTATGGATAATCCTCTTCCATGCCGTGAAGGAGTACATGAAGCCCGGCAGCAGAATCGCCAATGGTGTGAGTCACAAAGACCACATCCCCCTTTCGGGCACCGCTTCGGGGAACCGCCGTCCCAGAAGGAACCATGCCGATGACCGTTCCCGTAAGGACTAAAGCCCCTCTGGCACCAGTCACATCGCCGCCAAAAATATTGACCCTGTATTTCCTGGCACATGCCCGGATACCATCATAGCAGCTTTCCACCCAGTCTACAGGAAGGTCATCGGGAAGGGAAAGGGAAATCACCATTCCCACTGCTTCCGCTCCCATGGCAGCCATGTCACTGATATTGGATGCCGCCAGATGATATCCCACCTCGAATGCCTTCATGGTCTGATTGGTAAAATGAATGCCATCCACCATGGTATCTGTGGAAATCACCTGATCATAACCAGGAGGTATTTCATAAACCGCTCCATCATCTCCTGATGGAATTTTTACCAGCTCCGGCCGGTAAATAAAATCATGGGAAATCCTTTGAATCAACCCGAACTCTCCCACATCCTTAATCGTCAGACCGCTCATGAATTCTCCTTTGAAAAATCATACTGTCTATTTCTACAGGTATTCTGTGATTCTGTCTTCCTGTCTATATTATTCTATCAGTTTTGCCAGTTAATATAAAGTTGTATCAGAAATAAAGCAAGTCTCATCCGGTAAAAAATTCCAATGGTCCTCCTCTCTCTGCCGGTAAGAGAAGAGAAAGGGGTTCTTCCCTGATTTCAGCCGGAAGATTCCAGTATGACTCTTCTGTTATTTTTTACATAATAATCCTCTGACTATTCTCTTGCGCCAATTCAATCCAGCAGTTATACTAGTAAGGAATGTTTTAATTTAAAGGAGATGGATGTTTTGAATTTTGGTGACGCAATTGTGGCCTTCCTCAACATAGGCCTTTTCAGTTCTCTTGTCAGCCGGTTTACCGGTGCCAATACGGCAATTCTTGTATTCTGTTCTTTACTCTATATAGGATGTGAACCGCTGGAAACCGTTGGCATTATGCTTACCTATCTGGTATTCATGCGCCTGACCATTTATACACAGAAGAAGAAATTAAATTTCAAGAATCTGCAGGTTTTCAAAGGATATAAACTTTTCATTCCAGTAGCACTTATTTTTGCTTCTCTCTTTGTATATCCTTTCGCAGCACTTGCTATTTTCCTTCTTGTGTTCATGACAGAAATCCTTCATCAGATGTGGGAAGAACTTCCAGAAGAACAGAGGGCTTCCAAGGGACAGCTTACCTCCTGGATCATTTCCGGTTCTGTTCTCACCACCATTTCTATGGTTGCTGTTAAATTTATTCCGGCAGGAATCTATTACATCATCGGCGGTGTGGCAGCATTCCTGATCTGTGTACTCTTCTGGTGGCTCGGTCAGGACAGAGACCGTCTTGCAGGCATCTGGGACAAGGTCGTTATTCTTTCCACCATTCCGCTTGGCCTTTTCGGATTTGACATGGCTGACTGGCTGGATGATATGCGCCGCCATATGAACTCTACCCTGATTGCTTATAATCTGCCCTTCGTTTTCCTTCCCGTTTTCTTCGTAGGATTCCTGATGGCAAATCTTCTCTTTGGCATCTTCTCTCTCTCCGGTCTGATCATCACCTTCTTCGGCGCTATCGGCCTCCGGCTCTTTGGATATTATGAAATGTCCCGCAAAGGTAAAGCCAATCTGGTTTCCCTGGGATTCACCGTACTGGCCATCCTGCTGCTCCTCATCACTGCACCAGAACCGACCGGCATTTCCAAACTGGTGGATGCATTCATTCCATCCAACTTCTACGGATTCAATGGTCTTCTCAATCTTTTCTAAAAGATAATCAGTCATTATATTCCGGCATCTGCAGATCCTGCGGATGCCGGTTTTATATGGCAGAAAACAATGAAGGCCCTATACATATGGTGCTATCCCCCTGGAGCTGAAAGAAAATATCCTGCAAATCCCAAACTTCATCAAAACACCATGCAGCTCCCATGAAAAACGGGTCTGCCAGAAGGATTTATCTTCTGACACACCCGTTTTTACGTATAAACTATTTTCCATCCCAGGGTTTTACTTTTACTGTACATGAAGGGCACACATCCTGCAGGAAGCAGGTCTCGCATGCCGGTTTTCTTGCATGACACACCCGGCGTCCATGCCAGATGAGCCAGTGATGGGCAGAGGACCAGTCCTTCTTCGGAATGGCTTTCTGCAGTTTCATTTCTACTTCCAGAGGAGTTGTGCCTGCAGCCAGTTTCAAACGATTGGCCACTCTGAAAACATGGGTATCTACGGCAATAGCCGGATAACCGAAGGCCACACTTCTTACTACATTGGCCGTCTTTCTTCCCACTCCCGGAAGTTTGATCAATTCATCAAAATCTTCAGGAACCTCTCCATGATACTGATCAATCAGCATATGGCACATGCCCATGATGTTCTTTGCCTTTGCCTTGTAAAGGCCGCAGTCATGGATTTCATTTTCCAGTTCTCCAATAGTAAGCTGCACAATCTTTTCAGGAGTATCAAGCCTGGGGAACATGCGGCTTGTGATGATATTCACTCTTTTATCTGTACACTGGGCAGAAAGGATGACTGCTACCAGTAAGGTGAATGGACTGGAGAAATGGAGCATGGTCCCTTCGTCCTTATATACTTCTGCCAGACGGCGGAGCTGTTCTTCCTTTATTTTCTTCGTTACTCTCATGCATCCTGGCTGAGCAGGTACTCATGAGCGGCCAGCGCAGCTGCTGCCCCCTCTCCTGCCGCAATAATGATCTGCTTGTTTCTGCAGTCTGTTACATCACCGGCACCATAGAGTCCGGGGATATTGGTTGCCCCGTCCTTGTCGGTTATGATTTCTCCCAGACCATTGAGCTTCAGATCCGCTGGCAGGTAGGAATTGTTCGGGATACCGCCGGCTTCTACGAATACGCCGTCAATGGAAAGATCAGTGAGTTCTCCATTTTCCTTATTCTTAATGACCAACGTCTCTACCTTCTTGTCCCCTTTGACTTCTTCAGGGGTATAGCCGATAAATACCTTGACATTTTCCAGTTTATTCATCCTCTTAATCAGGATTTCCTGTGCCTTGATACGGCTTCTCACAACAAGATAAACCTGCGGGCAGAGACTTGAAAGTTCAATGGCTGCCTGTACAGCACTGTCGCCGCCTCCTACGACGGCTACCGTCTTCTTTCTGTAAAACGGTGCATCACAGGTAGCACAGTAGCTGACGCCCCGGCCGGTAAATTCCTTTTCACCGGGGATATCAAGGGTACGGCTGTGTTTTCCCGCTGTCACGATGACAGTCTTACCTCTAACATCTTTTCCGTCATCCAGATGAGCGGTAAAATATCCATCTTCATCTTTTGTGAGAGATTTCACACCGGAATACATGATTCCCACATTACTGTACTGACGGACCTGTGCTTCCATTTTATCTGCCAGTTCAAAACCGGAAATGGACGGGATCCCCAGATAATTTTCAATTTCGCTGGTTAAGAGCATCTGTCCGCCAATATCAGTAGTAACCAGTGTTACAGTCAATTCTTTTCTTGCAGCATACATGGCTGCATTCAGGCCTGCAGGGCCTGCGCCTATGATCAATACATCAGTCATTCTGCATTCCTCCTATATCGAAATTTATCTTTCTATATTTATATTATATCTAATTTGTCAAACGGTCTTCAACTTTTATTTATTCCAGAAAGACTTCCCGACCCCTCTGTATCCTACGAATTCTCTAAGGAGAGATTCTTCAGGAACCACCTGTTCATCCAGTTCACGGAAAGGAGTGAGCAGGGAGAGGAGCCGTCTTGCATCCCAATAGGACGCACTGGTTCTGTCGATTTTCTGTAAAAGAGGCCACGCCAGTTTCTTCAGCACCGGAATTTCATAGAGAAGTGCCGTATTAAACACAATATCTGCCCGATTCTGATACTGGAAAATATTTCTTTCTTCCCCTTCTCTCACACTTTCCCATACAAGAAGTGTATGTTCCGGCCCGTTTCCCCGGAACTGGTAATCCCTCACCAGTCTTCGAAGAAGCCGGCTGTCGGAAGTAGAAATACGGTTATGGTCATTGATGGTAAGCTGGGTCAATGCACTGAGATAGACCCGTATGCACTGATACCCCGGTACAAAATAGGTGAGTTTCGGATTCAGCGCATGAAGACCCTCTACCAGTACTGGCTGATCCTTCCCAAGCTTTACCGGCTCTCTGCACCATTCTCTTTTACCGGTAATGAAATTAAACCGGGGAAGGCGGACTTCCCGTCCCTCCAGAAGAGCAGAGACTGTATGTTCAAATAGATCCAAATCTAGGGCGTTCAGATCCTCCCAGCTTTCATCTCCCATTTCATCTCTGTTCCTGAAGTAATCGTCCAGAGAAAGCATGACCGGACGGACCCCATTCACCCATAGATGGACGATCAGTCTTTTCATGAATGTCGTTTTACCTGAGGAAGAAGGGCCTGCCATGCATACCAGACGGATTCCCGGTTTCTGTTCACAGATCCGGTCTGCCAGTTCTGCTATTTTCTTTTCCTGAAGCGCCTCGGAAGTCGCTACTATATTATAGATTCTCCCTGTATCAATGGCCCGGTTCAGTTCACCCAAATTATGGCAGCCTATAAGTTCACTCCAACTCTGGGATTCAAGGAATACGCCGGCATAGAGAGGATCCTCCTCCTGTTCCACCAGTTCCATAGTGCCTGGCACAGGAAGCTGGAGAAGGAATCCCGGTGCATAGGAATGAAGGTCAAAGGCAGAGATATAACCCATATCAGGAAGCATGGGGCCCAGATAATAGTCAATCACTTTTCCGCACTGGTACACATGGAGTTCTGAGACATGAATCTGGGACAGAAGCTCCGCATCATTGACCCGGCCTTTCATCCGGAGAAATGCGATAGCCCGCTGCCTTCCTACCACCAGTTTGGTGATCCGTCTTTTTGCGCTGGAAATCTCCTTCATTTTCTCCCGGATTCTCTTCAGTTCATTCTGGAGAGGAGTATGTCCATCCTTGAACTCACAGTAAATAGATTTCCCCAGCGAATGTTTCACCTTCACATCATAATGATCTCCATATAATTCATGGATAGCACATACAAGAAGCATGACCGCTGTCCTTCGATAGGCTTCATAGGCTTTTCTGGAGTCCAGGGAAATCCAGATCACATTCCCGTCTTTTTCAAAGGCCGTCTGGAAATCCATGATATCCCCGTCACAATCAGCGAGGACCGCATCATTCCTGCCCCGGTCTCCCCGGACTATATTCCATAAATTCTGCGGAGTTGCCCCTTTCAGAAACTGAAAGCTTCTTCCTTCACAAGTAATATTCATGAGAAATCCTCCCGCTTCTTACAAATGATTCACTCTTTTATATTATTTTATCATATAAAATCATGCGTCATCTTTGTTGATCCTTTCATATTTTCCAAAAAGAAAGCCACTTACTTTTCCCGTTCTCTTACGGTGATGTGGTCGTTGTTATGGTCTTTGCCCTTGACGACTTCTTGAATCTTACCTTTTGCCTTTCCCTTAAGTGTGCTTATATCTACCATCTGATTGAGCGGCTCTTCAAGTGATTTGTCTAAGATATTGGATAACTTTTCAGCAGACTTATTATTCTTTTCGCTTTCCCATACCTTGCCTTTAATCAAATTCTGAACTATGGCTCTGTCATGGGCAGTGAAAATAGAGCTTAACTTTTTGGCGTTATCTGCAATTCTTTGGAATATTTTACCAACATCCATCCCTTGCTTAGGATTGGCGTGTCTTAGTTTTCTCCATGTAGCATAGTCCTTAAGTAATTCCTTTGTGTCTTTATACTTTTCAGTAAGGGCATTGCGGTCTTTGGGTGAGAGATATTTTGTTAATAACTTCATTGCATTATCTGACGGAACATCATCAATGTTATTAAACAAAAGTGTATCCAGTTCTTCTCTGCTTACGGTAATACGTTCCATTGGGCTTTCTTTGTCGTTAACTAATAAATCAACAAATATCTCATCATTATTGAGATTGATTTCTCCGCTATCCTTATGTATATCTTGTTTAGCCCTTCCTCTTTTATTTGTTTTATCGCCGTACAGGATATCGAAAAGAATACGTTTACCATTATCCCCTGTTATTTCTACATGATGTTCCCTTTGAGTATTCTTATTTTGGGGGAAATCGGTGAACGCATTTTTGACTTTATTCTCTGCTTCACTTCTTCTTCTCATTTCTTTTCCGAGTTGTTCAGAAGTCATGAATATACGTTCATCGTAATTAAGCTTCCCATCTGTAACATAAGGCTCGCCATATCCATCATTGACACCATCAAGAATGTCTGCTATAGTTATTTTAAAAGAAGACTTCGTTACCTGTAATTTATCCTGCACTTGTTTGTGGGTTGGTTCCGAGGTCTTCTTTATTTTTTTGCCACTTATTTGCCCTCTTATATCTATGTTATATAAATCAGCATCGCTGATTGAAAATGTGCCATCTGATTTTTTTTATAGCAGTTATCTTTACCCTATGGTATTCATTATTAAACTTAGCAACCGTATACAACTGGACAAAATGTTTCGGACTGGTAAATTTGTGTTTGTTATTTTCCTCTTCTACATATACAGAGTTTTCAAGTAAACTCTGTACAATAGATTCATCTGAAAGTAATGCCCTTCTTGCGTCTGTCTGTTTATCGTAATGGTCTGATGTAGCAAAATGTTCCGTGTTTGAAGTGTTATTAAATATTAATTTGATTCCATCTCTAGATGTAGTAAATGATTTGCCCTTTAAAAGCAATCTTATACGTTTTTTTAACTCAGAGATAGATTCATTAGCGTCTACTTCTGTTTTTATATCGGTAACTTTAATCTCATCGTCTTCGTGAAGGTTGCGATTAGTTACTTGGAAAAGTGGCTCATCTAAACCATTAAAGGAATCATTTAAGATTGTATTAAAATTCCTATTATGTTCTTGTGTTCCAGGGAGTTTAGCTTCACTCTCGCTATTTATAGCACGTACGGCTCTTTCAATTCCATCAGACATCTTGCGTGTTTTTCTGATGTTATCAGCAATAAGCATTACTATCTTTTTGGCACTGTCACTTAATTGTTCTCCATCATTTTTAAACATATCGATTTCTTCCGCTGCTTGTTTAAGCGGCGGTTTTGTGCCTGTGCGTTTCTTCCATGTAACATAGAAGTCTAATGCTTCTGAAATAGCTTTCGGTAAATCATATTCGCTTGATAATTCACCGTTATTTATCTTCGCTTTTAATGGCACCGCTCCATGTACTGCAATAGAAAATGATTTAACAGGATTTCTCATTCTCAGCAGATGATTTTTGCTTCTGACTTTGTAAAAAATATTCCCTGTCTTCTACAATCAAAACCACCCGTTGAACGGGTGGTTTGAACAGGCCCTATAAGGGCCTCTCG
>OLSG01000359.1_pt1 | contig 58769 bp, 48 predicted proteins | sample 1673041 | NCBI WGS metagenome assembly OLSG01 (sample SAMEA3136749, study PRJEB25190) | human gut metagenome | reverse complement strand
TTGTTTCTTTTCAATTTTCAAATTGTGTATAACCATATCTATATTAGTTGTATCTTCGCATATGTAATCCCTTGCTTTATTTATTAGCATTTCATAATCACCATTTTGTGTATAATCTTTAAAATAGCTATCTAACGTTTCCGGTATTTTTTGATTTTTCAAAAAGCTATTAATAATATGCAAAGAACGACAATATAAACTAAAATTGAACAAATATAGACGATGAAAAATGTAAAAAACAACAAAGATACAAATTTTTATAAGGGGGGACCTGTATTGACATCCCAAAGAGAAAGGTATATTGTATTAAATACAAACAAGACAAATTGCGTGGGAAATCCACAAAACGAAAAGTGAAGGTGAAATATATGTGGACTGAAGACCTGTTTCGAGTGAAGCAGCCTGTAATCGCGCTGCTTCATCTGCGTGCCCTGCCAGGAGATCCGTTGTTTGACAAAGAAGGTGGACTCCAGAATGTGATCGACATTGCCAGAAGGGAGTTGCATGCGCTCCAAGACGGCGGGGTGGATGGTATCCTGTTTGCCAATGAGTTCAGCCTTCCTTATCAGCGCAAAGTCGATTATGTCACGGTTGCCTCTATGGCTCGTGTGATTGGCGAACTGCGCAGTGAGATCGCAGTTCCTTACGGTGTGAATATCGCGTCCAATCCCATGGCGGCTATTGATTTGGCCGTGGCTACCAATGCGCAGTTTGTTCGCGCAGCATTTACCGGTGCCTACTTGAGTGAAGCGGGTATCATAAACACGGATGTAGCTCAGGCGGTCCGCCGTCGCCTTTATTTGAACCATACAGATATTAAGATGCTGTTCAAGGTAAACCCGGAGTCGGATGTTTACCTTGCAGAACGCAGCCTCCAGAAGATCACTAAGTCCATCCTTTTCCACTGTTTTCCTGATGGACTCTGCGTATCTGGTGTCAGTGCCGGTTCTGAGACAGACGATGATATCCTGAAGGATGTCAAGGCGGTTGCTGACAGTGTCCCTGTTTTTTGCAATACTGGCTGTACTGCACAGAATGTGGCACAGAAGCTCAGCGTTGTGGATGGAGTCTGTGTGGGCACAGCATTTAAGAAAGACGGAAAATTTGAAAATCAGGTGGAACTGCAGCGTGTCGTCGAATTCATGGATGCTGTGCGTGCATACCGCGCTACAAAATAAAGGAATTTGTCATGAGTACTGGAAATGCTCCTTATTACATGGGAATCGATGTGGGGACATCAGAGACAAAAGGGCTTCTGATCGACCGGAACTGCAGAATCGTCCTCCAGAGCTCCATAAAGCATAGTATGGAACACCCCAAGCCCGGTCAATATGAGCATGACGCAGAACGTGTCTGGTGGCATGACCTCTGCATTGTTGCTAACACCCTGATTCGAGACTCTGGAGTGGAGGCAAAAGAGATCGCAGCGCTTGGGATCAGTACACTCGGGTCTGATTGTCTGCCGGTAGATGAAACCTGTAAGCCCCTTCGGAAAGCCATCCTTTACGGCATTGATTCCCGTGCACAGGAGGAAATTGAATGGCTAACAAACTACTATGGCACAGAAGAGGTGAATCGCCTGTTCGGACGGCCCATTTGCACCGGCGACGTAGCGGCAAAAATTTTATGGATCAAACATCACGAGCCTGAGATTTATAAGCGCACCTATAAATTCCTGACCGGCTCATCCTATCTTGTTGCGAGACTGACCGGAAAATATGTGATAGACCAATTTCTAAGCCAAGCCTCGTTTCGCCCTTTGTATCGAAAGGATGGCAGCATTTGTGAGGAGGAGTGCCAGCTTTATTGCAGTCCGGAGCAGCTGGCGCAGACTATGCCGGCCAGCGACATAGCTGGTTTTGTGACCAAAGAAGCGTCCTTGGCCACAGGACTTGCAGAGGGCACTCCCGTGATTACCGGGACGGGGGATTCTTCTGCAGAAGCGATCAGTACCGGCGTGCTTGCGCCGGGGGACATGATGATTCAGTTTGGCTCGACCCTGTTTCTTTACTACTGTAGCGCAAAACCTGTTCAGGATGAACGCATGCGCGGCAATAACTTTCTGATTCCAGGTACATACAGCCTGGCCGGCGGCACCAATACCTGCGGTGCCATGACGCAGTGGTATCGGGACATCCTGTTTTCGGACTATCTGCAGGAAGAACAGCAGGGCGGGAAAAACGCATTTGCAAGGATGCCGGAGGGAATCGAAGAAATCGCCCCAGGAAGCGAGGGCCTGATTACACTGCCTTATTTTGCGGGTGAGAGAACTCCTATCAACGATCCCAAAGCCAGGGGAATGATTTTTGGGTTAACACTTTCTCATACAAGAAAACATTTGTATCGCTCGGCTTTGGAAAGCGTTGGTTATTCCGTACGTCAGCACCTGGAAGTGCTGAGAGACCACGATCTTCCGCTCAAGAAGCTTATGGCTGTCGGCGGCGGGACTAAGAGTGCCGTATGGATGCAGATCGTATCCGATATCATCGGATTGCCCATCAGCGTTTCGGAAGTGTCTGTGGGAGCTGCATTTGGAGACGCGCTGATGGCCGCACTTGGGACAGGCCGTTTCAACAGCTTCCGGCAGCTCAACGAAGTCATTACCACCGCCCGAATTTATCAGCCGGACCAAGAACGGCACCGTCAGTACGAGCGTTATTACAAACTCTATTGCGAACTTTATAACCAGACGAAAAATATGATGCACAGGATAGGAGAGGTGGAAAGCGTGCCTTAAGGAGATACAACTTGGATAGGAGGTAATTTTATGGAAGGACAATATATTCCTGAAGGTGCACTGGGAAAGGTATGGCGTGTGCTTGACCGCTGCATTATGTTCACTACAGTCGTTGGTTCGCTGGCTTCTGTTATGTTCATCGGCGCCATGTTCCTAAATGTCATTATGCGTTACGTGTTTAGCAGCCCCATCTGGTGGTTCGATGAAATGATCATTGCACTGCTGGTGTGGTATTCAGCTCTCGGCACAGTTGTATGCTATTGGACTAATGAGCATGCAGTTATCCACTTCTTTTTAAAATTCATCAATCGTACCGGGAAGCTCTTTTTCATGTTCATCCCGCACGTGGTTGTGGCAATCACGTCACTGGTTTTCGTTTCTGGGGGAATCACACTTTTTGGCCTCCAAGTGACCAAGCTGCCCCAGGGAGGTCTTCCGTTCACCAAAGCCTATTACTATGCGCTGCCCATGATCGTCATGGGGGCAATGATGACAATCTGTGCAGTATATCGTATCGTCGAGTACATTTTAACGCCAAAACATGTGTTTTTGGATCGCTTCCAAAAACTTCAGGACGAAGGAGTGATGATCGTTGAGTGACTACATGGTTTGGATCTACTTCCTTATTTTCGTTGTTCTGATCCTTTTGGAAATGCCGATCGGAACGGCAATGCTGCTTTCAAGTCTGCTCTATGTTATTCAGAACGGCCAGAGCTTCGTCATGTTCGCCCAGAAGACGGCAACATCGTTTGCGAGCTACTCACTTTTGGCGGTTCCCGCTTTCGTTTTTGTGGGCTGTGCAATGAATGAGATCGGATTCAGTGACAGAATATTTGGTTTGGCCGAGAAAGCAATCGGACATATTCCAGGTGGTCTGGGCCACGCAAATGTTCTCGCAAGTATGATCTTCGCTGGCATGTCCGGTTCTGCTATGGCAGATGCAGGCGGCCTGGGTGCCATTGAGATCAAGGCAATGAACGAGGCTGGCTATGACAAGGGGTTTTCAGTAGCCATCACTGCGGCCTCATCTGGTATCGGTCCGATCATTCCTCCAAGCATCAACCTTGTGATTTGGGGCTTTCTTGCAAGTACGGGTACCGTAGAACTGTTTATGGCCGGTGTTCTTCCGGGTATTTTGATGGGCCTTTGCTTGATGGTCTATATCTATATCGCCGTCACGAAGTTCCATGTAAAAGCACCCATTACTCCTAAAGCTCCTTTTAAGGACTTCTTACATGCACTCTGGCGTGGCCTCCCTGCACTGGGGGCACCAGCCATTCTGCTGGGCGGCATCAGCACAGGCGTCTTCACATCTACTGAGACCGGTGCTGTGGCCTGTGCATATATCATTCTGCTTGGTTTCTGCTACAGGCGGTTAAATTTTGCGAAGATAATGAAGATCCTGAAGGAAACGATGTCCACCACAGCCCTGACTATGTGGCTGTGCGCTACCGGTTCTGTATTTAACTGGATGATAATTAACAGCGGGATTACCAAGACTCTGTCGGATCTTCTGTTGAGTCTTAACAATGAAATCATCGTTCTTCTGCTGCTGAATCTTCTGCTTTTGTTCCTTGGCTGCTTTATGGGTTCGCTGCCGGTTCTTATCATGATGGCCCCTGTTCTTTTAAATGTGGCCGACGCATTCAGCATGAGCTACATCACTATGGGCGTTATGGCAGTACTGAATTTGACCATAGGAGGCATTACACCGCCCATGGCGCCATCGCTGTTTGTCTCCGCAAAGGTGGCTGACCTTCCCTTCGAAAAGACATTGAAGCACATCTATCCCATGCTTGTTCCTCTTGTGGTCGCACTATTGATGGTGACCTTTATTAAGCCGCTTACCCTGTTCCTGCCTGGACTATTGCTCTGAACTTTGTAACGGAATTGGCCGTGTATGACGAATCAAAAATAAAATTTTAGGAGGAATCGATATGAAAAAGATGAAAAAAGCGCTGGCGCTATCCCTTGCACTGGTCATGTCTGCTACTCTGTTTGGCTGTGCCCCCAAGGAAAATCCCGCTGCCAATTCTCCCACAGCGTCTGATCCAGCCGCAAGTACTCAGTCTTCTCAGTCTGGAGAAGAGAGACAGGATCACGATGAGATTGTGATTAAACTGGGGGCATCCTCTGCTTCTACGGAACCAACTGGTATTGCTGGGCAGAAGTTTGCTGATCTGGTCAATGAGAGATTGGCTGGTCGGGTCAGGGTGGAGTACTATCCCGGCGAGCAGCTGGGTGCTGCAATGGAAGAGGTAGAGAATATGCAGGTGGATTTGCAGCAGGGCGCCATTTTCTCCTTTGATAATTACAGCAGCATCGCAAAAGACCTGAATATTATGAGTATGGCTTTTGCGTTTGACAGCATTGAGCACGTCTACGCCTTCCTGGACTCCGAGCTGGCTGATAACGCATTCCAGACATTGGAAGACAACGGTATCCATATTGTCTCATATAAGCTGCAAAAGAACCCTCGGGCCATCTTTGGAAAGAAGCCTTTAGCGACTGCGGCTGATCTGAGTGGTGTAAAGTTCCGTATTCCCAATATTGACATCTGGGAAAAGAACTTTACGACTCTGGGAGCAAAGCCCACCATCGTCGCTTGGTCCGATTACACCATGGCCATGATGCAGGGCGTGATTGATGCTGGTGAGTGCTCTTACGAATCTATTAAGGCATTGGACCTGCATAAGTATGCTCCCTATATTTCCTTGGTCGACTACGCCTATCCTCTGGAGAGCATCGCTATCAATATGACTACCTGGGAGAAACTGACCCCCGAAGAGCAGGAGATTATCACCCAGTGTGGTGACGAGGTCGCTCAGTGGTTCACCGCTTATGTTAAGGAGCAGTGGGAGGCAGATAAGCAGACTATTATAGACGAAGGCGGCCAATTTGTAGAGTTTGACAAGCAGACCTTTATCGATGCCATGGCGCCTCTGGCCCCCCAGCTGGAATCTGAAGGCTATTGGGCTACTTCGGGTCTGTACGATGCAGTTCAGGACCTTGAGTATTAATTGTCAAAAGTAATCACCAGATGTACAGCTTGGGCACACAGTGCCCAAGCTGTACACAAAATAGAGCGTAAGGAGTGACGAATCTTGAGTTATATGATTGGCGTAGATGTTGGGGGAACATTTACTGATTTCTCGTTTTTTAATATTGAAACGGGGGCGTTGAGGCATTATAAGCGCAGTTCTACTCCGGAAGATCCGTCCAAGGCCATTATGGGCGGCATTCAGGAGATCCTGAGTGAACAGAGCATTGATACCGGGGAGATTACCTATTTGGCCCATGGAACTACGGTCGCCACCAATGCGCTGATTGAGAAAAAAGGAGCCCGAATGGGGCTTATCACGACTGAAGGTTTTAAAGACCTGATGGAAATCGGGTGGCAGCGCCGCCCGTCACTGTATGACTTGCGCCGTCCCAAGCCGGAGCAGCTTATCCCGCCTGGAATGAACCAGGAAGTTAAGGAGCGTATTCTTCACGACGGCAGTATTTTAACGCCGTTAGACGAAGACAGTGTTCGTAATGCGGTGCGCTTCCTCAAGGAAATGGGTGCAGAGACCATTGCGGTGTGCACATTGTTCTCGTTCATCAATCCTGTTCATGAAGATCGCATCAAGGAGATCATTGAAGAAGAGTATCCGGGAGTGTATGTTTCTGCATCCCACGACTTGGTTGCTGAATTTCGTGAATACTCCCGCATGAGCACTACTATCCTGAACGCATATCTCGGCCCAGTAATGAAAGAATATGTACACAACTTTGAAAATTCTGTCAAGGAAGCCGGTATTACTGTATCGCCTTATGTGACCCAGTCCAACGGTTCGATCATCTCGATCAAAGAGACGGTCGATTGTCCGATTAAGACTGCGGTTTCCGGGCCCTCTGCCGGCGTTATTGGTGCCATTTACATTGGCAAGCAGTGTAATCTGGATAAAATTATTACCTTTGATATGGGAGGTACCAGCATTGATGTCAGCCTGATTGAAAACGGTAAGGCCCAGCTTTCCAATGAACGCACTGTGGAGGGATACCCCGCCCGAATTCCTATGATCGATATTGTGACAGTGGGCGCAGGTGGTGGCTCCATTGCCCAAATTGATGCGGGCGGAGCATTAAAAGTGGGGCCGCGCAGTTCAGGTGCTACTCCTGGGCCCGCATGCTATATGCGCGGTGGTGAGCTTCCCTGTGCCACTGACGCCAATATTATTCTGGGCAAGCTCAACTCCAAGAAAATCTTGGGCGGCAGAATGGATGTTGACATCAAGCTGGCTGAAAAGGCGATCCGCACCCACATTTGTGAAAAATCGAACTTGGATTTGCAGCGGGCTGCGGCAGGAATCGTTTCCGTGATCAATTCCAACATGGTTCGTGCTGTACGAGTCGTAAGTGTTGAACGCGGATATGATCCCAGCGAATTTACCCTTATGGCATTTGGCGGCGCAGGACCTCTGCACGCCTGTGAGGTTGCTAGGGATATGGGAATCAAACAGGTCCTTATTCCCCCCTCTCCCGGCACCCTGTGCTCGTTAGGTCTGCTGATGGCGGATACTAAATTTGATCTCAGCTGTTCAAATCTGACCACTGCAGAGCTAACATCTCTGCCTAAGGTTCGGAAGATCTTTGATAACTTGCTGGACGATGGCAATGCCCTGCTGGATAAGGAGCATGTTGCAGAAGACAGACGCAAGTACGCCTATTCCGTTGACTGCCGCTATCTCCACCAAAACTACGAGATCCCGATCCAGGTAACGGTGCCCTTTGACGAGGCGGCTATGGAGGACATGATCGAGCAGTTCAATCTGGAGCATGAGCATGCGTATGGCTACTGTGATCGGAATATGACAATCCAGATGGTGAACTTCCGTATCAGCGCCATCGGTGTTATGGAGAAGCCCGACTTGGTGGCCGTGGAACTGGAACCTGATGCTCAGCTCCCTGAGCCGATTGAAGTTCGTAAGGTCCTGTTTGACCGCGAGGAGCAGTACATTGACACCAAGGTGTACCAGCGCGGCGAACTGAAAGCCGGTACGACGGTAGAGGGGCCGGCAATTCTGGAGCAGATGGATTCCACCACGGTAATTCCGCCCAATTGGAATGCCTACACAGATGCCCACTACAACCTCATCGCGACTTATCAAGGGGGTGGAGAAGAATGACACGGAAAACAGATGCGGTTATGCTTGAAATCATTGGAAATCAACTCCTCTCCATTGCGGAGGAAATGGGAGTTGCCATCATCAAAAGTGCATATTCCAATAATATTAAGGAACGCCGGGATATTTCTACAGCTATGTTTGATCCCGAAGGTAATATGATTGCTCAGGCCGAACACGTGCCCATGCACCTGGGCTCATTACTTGGGATCATCGGAGAGGTCTTCAAGAAATTCGCAGTCTCTGACATCAAACCTGGCGATATGTTCGTTGGCAACGATCCCTACAATGGAGGAGGGACTCACCTCAATGATATCACTATCGCCGCCCCTATTTTTGCATCCAATGGAAAGCTGATTGGCTGGGCGGCAAACCTTGCCCATCACAGCGATATCGGCGGCAAGGAGCCGGGGTCCACCTGCGGTGATGCTGTAAGTATCTTTCAGGAGGGGCTCAAGATCCCGCTGGTGCGTATTTGCCGCAATGGCGAGCCCATCGCGGATATTGTAGACTTCATTCTCTGCAATTCTCGGATCCCAAACGAGCGCTATGGTGACCTTCAGGCTCAGATCGCTGCCAATCGTGTGGGTGCCCGCCGTCTTCAGGATGCCTATACGCGTTATGGAGACCTGTTGATCGATTGCATGCATGAGCTTCAAAATTATGCTGAGCGCCGTCTGCGCGCCGGTATTCGGAACCTGAAGGACGGCGAGTACAGCTTTATTGATTATATGGATGATGCGGGTGTGGCGTCTCCGGACCCAGTAAAAATCTGTGTAAAGATTACGATTAAAGGCGATGATCTGCATGTCGATTTTGCAGGCACACAAGGACAGGTTTCTGGCCCGATCAATCTCACAAAAAACGGTATGCTGGCCGCAGTATTCTACTCCTTGAAGGCGCTTATTGACCCTGGCACGCCGTCCAACGCAGGCATATATCGGGCGTTTACAGTAGCCGCCGAACCCGGCATGATCTTGAATGCCAAAAATCCTGCTGCCGTCGGCGAGCGAATTGATACGGCAATGCGTATTGCGGATGTTATCTTCGGAGCACTGGCTCCGGCGGCCGGAATTCGCTCCATGTCCGGAAGCAATGGCAGTTGTACAACGGCGTTGTTCAGTGGCTATGATCCTAACGACCCTGAGCAGTACCATGTGTATCTTGAGACCATTGCTGGCGGTGCCGGTGCGCACCGGGATATGGACGGTCAAAACGGTGTACAGGTCCATATGACAAACACCTCGAACCTGCCTGTGGAAGCGCTGGAGATGGAATTCCCGCTGATCATGGTCAAAAAATATGGACTTCGCCCGGACAGCGGCGGCGCAGGTCTGTACCGTGGCGGTCTTGGTATTGAGCGCGTCTATGAGGCGGTAACAGACCATGTAATATATACTGGCCTTGGAGACCGCCAGCGGTTTGAGCCATGGGGGATTGACGGAGGGCATAATGGTGCGGGCGGCTGTTATGATTTGACCCGCAGCGGACAGACGGAATCTCAGCGGCTGACATCCAAATGTACGGGCCTTGTGATGAATCGCGGCGATGTGGTCTGCGTCAGAACGCCTGGAGCTGGAGGTTGGGGGGATCCCAAACGGCGCGATGTACAGAAGGTGCTTGAAGACGTCCTGGAGGGAAAGGTGTCTCCTGGAGCGGCAGCTTCGGAATACGGAGTTGCGCTGAAACGTGATAAAATGCTCTGGACTGTGGATGAGGAACAGACTGACGTACTTAGAAATACCCCCTGAAGATATGGGAAGAAAAACCGTAACGGATACTACGGAAAGACGGTTACTAAGACCAACAAGGAATGCCCGATAAACGAAACATAATCACAAAAGGGGAGTTGCGGGGAAAGGCAAAACCACCGGCTTTGCCGTCATCTCATTAAGATAAGCGACAGACCGGACTGCGTGCAAAGCAGTTCGGTCTGTGTTGTAGGCACCAAAAACACCCCCCCGGCTATGCCGGTGGTAAAAAATAGCTTAAAGCGAGGAGAAGAGTAGAAAAAGAAAAAACTCCCTGATAGGGTAGAAGTGGGTTGACGACCACACAACTACGATAACAGGGAGGTCTTCATCGTGAAAGACAAAGACATAAATAGTTTAGAGCATACAAGTTGGAGATATCAATATCATATCGTATTTGCACCCAAATATCGAAGGATGGAGATATATGGACAGATAAAACAGGATATAGGAGTGATATTAAGGAAACTGTGTCAGCAAAAAGGGGTAGAAATCATAGAAGTCAGAGCGTGCCCAGACCGTATACACATGCTGATAAACATCCCTCCCCAATACAGTGTATCACAGATCATGGGGTATTTGAAAGGGAAAAATAGTCTGATGATATTTGACCGGCATGCAAATCTGAAATATAAGTATAGAAATCGGCACTTTTGGGCCAGAGGATATTATGTGGATACAGTGGGCGGAATAAAAAACAGATAGCAGAGTATTTCCGAAACCAACTGGCATCAGATCAAATCGCAGACCAGATAGGGCTGAAAGAGTTTGTTGACCCGTTTACGGGCCGCGAGAACAAGAAGGCGTAAAAAGTGCCCCTTAAGGGACTTCGTCCGTATCAGGCCCTTATAGGGCCTACTCAAGCCTCCGGCTTAGCCGGAGGCTTTGACTTGGCCGACTGCCTGATTTTTTTATCGTATCGCGTCCTTCATGGTTTTGACATACGCACCGATGCAGCCAGGGGCATCCTTCCCGTGCTGTTCCAGCAGCTTGACGATGGCAGAGCCGACGATCACGCCATCGGCGAGCTCTGCCATCCGCTTGGCCTGTTCCGGCGTGGAGATTCCAAAGCCGATGGCGGCTGGGATATGGGTGTTCTGCCGCACAGTCTCCATCATGGAGGCCAGATCCGTTTTGATCTCGCTTCTGGCTCCGGTAACGCCCAGGGAGGACACCACATAGAGAAACCCCTCCGCCTCTCTGGCAATCATGGCGATCCGGTCCTTGGATGTAGGCGCGATGAGGGAGATCAGCTCCACCCCGTACCGCCTGCAAACCGGCAGAAATTCCTCCTTCTCCTCAAAGGGCAGATCGGGGAGGATCAGTCCGTCGATCCCCGTCTCCCGGCAGGCGGAGAAAAAGCGCTCCGCTCCATAGGAGAACACTACATTGGCGTAGGTCATAAAAACCAGAGGTATTGTTACATCACGGCGCAGGTCCCGCACCAGTCCGAAGATCTGGTCTGTGGTGACCCCGTCCTGCAAGGCCCGGAGGTTAGCCCCCTGGATCACCGGCCCCTCGGCGGTGGGGTCGGAGAAGGGAATGCCCAGCTCGATGAGGTCCGCGCCATTTTCCACTGCGGCCCGGACGGCGGCGGCGGTGGTCTCCAGATCCGGGTCGCCGCAGGTAATAAACGGGATAAATGCCTTTCCGCGGGCAAATGCCTGTGCGATCTTACTCATGGAGATCCTCCCCTCTGTATCGGGCGATGGCGGCGCAGTCCTTGTCGCCCCGGCCTGAAATAGTGATGACGATGATCTGCTCCCGCTCCATAGTGGGAGCAAGCTTTATGGCATGGGCCACGGCGTGGGCCGACTCAATGGCAGGGATGATACCCTCCGTCCGGGCCAGATACTCGAAGGCGTTGACCGCCTCCTCGTCAGTGACCGGGACATATTCCGCCCGGCCGATGTCATGGAGGTGGGCGTGTTCCGGGCCGATGCCCGGGTAGTCCAGTCCGGCGGAGATGGAGTAGACCGGGGCGATCTGGCCGTACTGGTCCTGACAGAAGTAAGACTTCATCCCGTGGAAGATGCCCAGCTTCCCGGTGGCGATGGTGGCCGCCGTCTCCGGGGTATCCGCCCCCCGGCCGGCCGCCTCGCAGCCGATCAGCCGGACCTGTTCGTCCCCGATAAAGTGATAGAAGCTGCCGATGGCATTGGAACCGCCTCCCACACAGGCGAGCACCGCGTCGGGCAGCCGCCCCTCCTTCTCCAGAAGCTGTGCCCTGATCTCCCGGGAGATCACCGCCTGGAAGTCCCGGACGATGGTGGGAAAGGGGTGGGGCCCCATCACAGAGCCCAGGCAGTAGTGGGTGTCTTCGATGCGGGAGGTCCATTCCCGCATCGCCTCGGATACGGCGTCCTTCAGCGCGGCCGTGCCCGTCTTTACGGGAACCACCTCCGCCCCTAGAAGACGCATCCGATACACATTGAGGGCCTGGCGGACCGTATCCTCTTCCCCCATAAAGACCACGCACTCCATCCCCATGAGGGCGGCGGCGGTGGCGGTAGCCACCCCGTGCTGCCCCGCCCCCGTCTCGGCGATCAGGCGGGTCTTGCCCATCCGCTTGGCCAGAAGGGCCTGTCCCAGCACATTGTTGATCTTGTGGGCTCCGGTGTGGTTCAGATCCTCCCGCTTCAGATAGATCTTCGCCCCGCCCAGATCCTCCGTCATCTTTTTGGCAAAATACAGCCGGGATGGTCTGCCCGCGTATTCATTGAAAAGCTCGGTGAGCTCCCGGTTGAAAGCTTCGTCGTTCTTGTAGTGATCGTATGCCGCTTCCAGTTCAATGACCGCGTTCATCAGCGTCTCGGGGATATACTGTCCCCCGTGGACGCCGAAGCGTCCCTTTGGATTGGTCATGCTCTCGCTCCCTTTCTGACTGCGGCCACAAAGGCCGCCATTTTTTCCGGATCCTTGCCCCCATCCGTCTCAATACCGGAGCTGACGTCCACCGCATAGGGGTGAAGCCGCTCCACCGCCCCTTCCACATTCTCCGGTCCCAGTCCGCCGGCCAGGAAATAGGGACGCCGGATCTGATGGAGCAGACTCCAGTCGAACACCGTGCCCGTACCCGCACCGGCGTCCAGCAGGATATGGTCAGCAGCACTGGCCTCGGCGCGGAGGACATCCTGAACCGTGGCGATCCGGAATGCCTGGATAATGGGCTTTGGGGTAAGCATCCGCAGCCGGTCAACATAGTCCCCGCCCTCGCTGCCGTGAAGCTGGGCCAGGTCGATTACACCGCGGTTCAGCAGGCGGGCCACTGTCTCTGCTGTCTCGTTGACAAATACGCCCACCGCCTGAATGTTCGGGTCCAGTAATTCCTTCAATTCAGCGGCCCCTTTGGGTGCGATATATCGTTTGCTTTCAGGGGCAAATACAAATCCGATATACTCCGGCCTCAGCTGATTTGCGGCCAGAATATCCCGGGGGCGGGACAGGCCGCACAGCTTGATTTTTGTCATGCTCCGCCTCGCAGTCCGGCCAGAGCGGCCTTTTTATCGGCCGCCCGCATCAGAGTTTCTCCAATCAGGACTCCGTCCGCTCCCAGCTCTCGGAGCACTGCGATGTCTCCGGCGCTGCGGACGCCGCTTTCGGAAACAAACAGCACCTCGCGGGGGATCAGCGCCCTGAGCCGGCGGCTGTTGTCCGGGTCCACAGAGAAATCCTTCAGGCTGCGGTTGTTCACCCCGATGATCCGCGCCCCTGCCCGGAGGGCAGTTTCCGCCTCCGCCTCGTTGTGGACCTCCACCAGTGCGGACAGGCCCAGCTCATCGCAGGTGTGCAGGTACTCCCGGATTTGCCGCTCCGTCAAAATGGCACAGATCAGCAGGACTGCCGACGCCCCCAGCACCTTCGCCTCATAGATCATGTATTCGTCTACGGTAAAGTCCTTCCGCAGGCAGGGGATGGAGGCCGTCCGGGCGATCTCCTGCAAATGCCGGCCGCTGCCCAGAAACCATTTGGGCTCAGTGAGCACTGAGATGCAGTCTGCACCCGCCGCCTCATAGTCCAGTGCAATTTGCAGGTAGGGATACTCCGGGGCGATGAGTCCCTTGGAGGGCGAGGCCCGCTTGCACTCACAGATGAAAGAGAGTCCGTCTTTTCTCAGGGCTTTCTCAAACCCAAAATCTCCTTTGGGGAGAGAAAGGGCCTGCCGACGCAGCTCCTCCAGAGGGACAGCGCTCTTGGACGCCGCCACCCGCTCCCGGGCATGGCCGGCCAGCTGGTCCAGTATGGTCATGCCTCCACCTCCGGGCCGTTGCTGACCGCGATCAGCCGCTCCAGTAGGGCGGCGGCCTTTCCTGTATCAATGAGCTCCGCCGCCAGGGCCACGCCGTCCTTCATGCTATCGGCTTTGCCGCCGATGTACAGGGCCGCCCCGGCATTGAGCAGCACCGCGTTCCGCTTGGCGCCCCGCTCGCCATTCAAAATAGCCCGGGTGATGGCGGCGTTCTCCTCCGGCGTCCCGCCCTTCAGCTCCTCTTTTTTGCAGCGGTCAAAGCCAAAATCCTCCGGGGTGATGACCGAGGACTTGAACCAGCCGTCCCGGATCTCGCAGATGGTGGTGGGCGCACTCAGGGAGATCTCGTCCAGCTTGTCCTGTCCATATACCACCATGCCCCGCTTGATCCCCAGATTGATGAGCACCTGTGCCAGGGGCTCCACCAGATAGTCGTCATAGACGCCCAGCAGCTGCCGGACCGGCGTCCCGGGGTTGGTCAGTGGGCCGAGGATATTGAATACCGTGCGGAAGCCCAGCTCCTTGCGGATGGCTCCCACATATTTCATGGAGGTGTGGTAATCCTGGGCGAAGAAAAAGCACATTCCCACGTCCCGGAGCAGCTCCACGCACTTTTCGGGGCTCTGGTGGATGTTGACCCCCAGTGCCTCCAGACAGTCCGCCGTGCCGCACAGGGAGGAGGCCGCCCGGTTTCCGTGCTTGGCCACCTTCATGCCCCCTGCCGCCGCCACCAGGGCGGCGGTGGTGGAGATGTTGAAGCTGCCGGCGTTGTCTCCGCCGGTGCCCACGATCTCAAAGAGCTCCATGCCGGTCTCCACCTTGACGGCGTGGCCCCGCATGGCGGCGGCGCATCCGGCGATCTCGTCGGTGGTCTCCGCCCGGGCGCTCTTGGTGGAGAGGGCGGCAAGAAAAGCGGCGTTTTGGGTGGGCGTGGTCTCGCCGCCCATAATTTCGTTCATCACGGTGTAGGCCTCCTCATAAGTGAGGTCCCCTTTATTGACGATCTTGACGATAGCTTCTTTGATCATGGTTTACATCTCCTTTATGAAGTTTTGGAGCATGGTTTTCCCGTCGGGCGTCAAAATGGACTCTGGGTGGAACTGTACACCGTAGACCGGATGCTCCCTGTGCTGCACCGCCATGACCTCTCCGTCCTCGGTTCGAGCGGTGATCTTCAGGCACTCCGGAAGGGTTTGGGCGTCCGCCGCCAGGGAGTGGTACCGCCCCACAAGGGCTGTTTCCGGACAGCCCCGGAACAGCGGGCAGTCCGGATCGAATCGGACCTGGGACTGCTTCCCGTGCATCAGCGCCTTGGCGTAGGTAATGGAGGCGCCAAAGGCGGCGCAGATGGCCTGGTGCCCCAGACAGACCCCCAGAATGGGGATCTCATGCCCCAGGGCGGTCACCACCTCCATGGTGATTCCCGCGTCCTCCGGCCTCCCCGGGCCGGGGGAGAGGATGATCCGTTCCGGCTGAAGCGCCCGAATTTCTTCTGCGGTCATCTCATCATTGCGGATGATCCAGATATTCGGCTCGAATTCCCCAACAAGCTGGTACAGATTGTAGGAAAAACTGTCATAGTTGTCGATCAGCAGGATCATAGCTCCGCCTCCTGTGCAAGCTCCAGCGCCCTCAGGGACGCCCGCGCCTTGTTCATACATTCCTCAAATTCCTGCTCCGGGACCGAATCGGCCACGATCCCGGCTCCGCTTCTCACAAACACCCTGCCGTTCTTCTGATAGGCGATCCGGATGGCGATGCAGGTGTCCATATTCCCGGTGAAGTCGATGTAGCCGATGGCCCCGCCGTAGATGCCCCGCTTGTTGTTCTCCAGCTCTGCGATCAGCTGGCAGGCCCGGAGCTTAGGCGCTCCGGAGAGGGTCCCGGCGGGCAGCACCGCCTCGATGGCGTCCAGCGCGTCCTTGTCCTCCCGGAGCTCTCCCCGTACGGTGGAGCCGATGTGCATGACATGGGAGAAGCGCTCAATGGTGTGGAACTTCTCCACCTGGACCGTACCGAACCGGCTGATCTTCCCAAGATCGTTCCGCCCCAGATCCACCAGCATATTGTGCTCCGCCAGCTCTTTCTCATCGGAGAGCAGCTCTGTCTCCAGAACCTGGTCCTCCTCCAGGGTCTTTCCCCTGGGCCGGGTACCCGCGAGAGGGAAGGTGTGGAGCACGCCGTTTTCCAGCTTGACCAGAGTCTCCGGCGACGCCCCCGCCACCTCCACATCTGTTCCGGAAAAATAGAACATATAGGGGGAGGGGTTAAGGGTGCGCAGCACCCGGTAGGTGTTGAACAGGCTGCCCTCAAAGGGGGCCGACAGGCAGTTGGAGAGGACGATCTGAAAAATATCCCCTTCCCGGATGTGGACCTTGGCCTGCTCCACCATTCGGGAGAAGTCCTCCCGGCCGAACAGCGGCGTCACCGGGCCCAGGAGCCGCCCGGCACGGTCCTGCTTCTTTGCTCCGGTCCGCAGCAGCTCCACAAGCTGTCTGAGCTCCAGCACCGCCTTGTTGTAGCTGGTCTCCGGCTCATCCAGGGACATATTGACCATGAGAATGAGCTTCTGCCGCAGATGGTCAAAGGCAATGACCTTGTCAAAGAGCATCAGATCAAGATCCCGAAATTCCTCGCTGTCCTCCACCTCCGCCCGGACGGACGGCTCGCTGTACCCCAGATAGTCATAGGAGAAGTATCCCACAAGCCCGCCGGTGAAGGGAGGGAGATGGTCAAAGCGGGGGCTTTTGTGCTCCTCCAGGACCTGACGCAGGTAAGCGGATGGGTCCGCCGTTGGGAAGTGAAGGCATCCGGCCCGCATCTCCCCGTTCCTGCAGGTGATCTCCAGACTGGGATCAAAGCCCAGGAAGGTGTAGCGTCCCCAGGTCTCATGGCTGGCTGCGGACTCCAGCATATAGCAGTGGGTGGAAACCTGCTTCAGGATGCGCATGGCTTCTATGGGCGTGGTGAAGTCAGACAGGATCTCACAGCTCACCGGAAGCACCCGGTATCGTCTGGCGGAAGCGATCTCCTGGACTTTCTCCAATGTGGGAACGATCTGCATGGTCTGCACCTCCAAATAAAAATACTCCTCTGGCGTTTCTGCCAGAGGAGCAAAAAATCGTCCTTGACAGAAACTACGGTCTGTCAAGGACGAATAAAACACACTATCCGCGGTGCCACCTTGATTCACGGCATGACCCGTGCGCTTAGCGGGATACCAACATATCCCCGGCAAATGACGTCTGCCTGCAACGTCGCAGCATACTCTGTGAATCTCACATTTGACTGCGCCCTCAGCGGTCCATTTGACAACTTGTTTCTTACCTGACTCTCAGCACCACAGGCTCTCTGTAAAGGCATGATTGCCGTTATCTCCGCTTCAACGGTTTAGGATATTAAATTTTTTATCACTATACTACTATGCCCTCTACTTGTCAAGGGCTATTATAAAAAATTCCCCACGAACGTGTATTGTATTCCTACAAATACGCAACAGCAACTTTTTAATTACCCCTTGACTTAGTAGGAAAATGGTAGTATAACATTATACATACCAATTCCGTGGGTAAAAGGAGCCGGTTATGCAAAAACATTTTTTCAGACTTCTGCGGAATAACTTCCGTTTCGGACGAATGTGTTATCTGTTCTTCCTAGCAAAATAAATCATGGAACAGAAAGGAACACAACTATGTCTGATTACAAATTTGAAACGCTCCAACTCCATGTGGGCCAGGAGCACCCTGACCCTGCATCTGATGCCCGTGCGGTTCCCATCTACGCTACCACTTCTTATGTATTTCATAACAGTCAGCACGCAGCAGATCGCTTTGGTCTGGCTGATACAGGCAACATCTATGGCCGCCTGACCAATTCCACCCAAGGTGTTTTTGAACAGCGCATTTCCGCATTGGAGGGCGGTGTTGCCGGTCTGGCTGTCGCCTCTGGCGCCGCCGCGATCACCTATACCATTCAGGCGCTTGCAAAACAGGGAGAGCACATTGTAGCACAAAAGACCATCTACGGCGGCACCAGTAATCTGTTGGCCCACACCTTGCCACTCTACGGCATCAACTCCAGCTTTGTGGATGTCCACGACCTCGCCGCCGTGGAACATGCGATCCAGCCCAACACCAAGGCCATCTACATTGAGACCCTGGGCAACCCCAACAGTGATATTCCTGACATTGACGCCATTGCTGACATTGCTCACAAATATGGACTGCCGCTGGTAATCGATAATACATTCGGCACCCCCTATCTGATCCGTCCCATTGAACACGGCGCTGACATTGTGATCCACTCCGCCACCAAGTTCATTGGCGGCCACGGCACGACCCTGGGCGGTATCATTGTGGACGGCGGCAGCTTTGATTGGGCGGCAAGCGGAAAATACCCCTGGATCAGCGCAGCGAATCCCAGCTACCATGGCGTAAAGTTTACAGAGGCTGCGGGAAAGGCCGCTTTTGTTACCTATATCCGCGCAATCCTGCTGCGGGACGAGGGTGCCTGCATCAGTCCCTTTGCGGCTTTTCTGCTGCTTCAGGGTACGGAAACCCTGAGTCTCCGGCTGGAGCGTCATGTGGAGAACGCAAAGAAAGTGGTGAAATACCTGACTTCCCATCCCCAGGTGGAAAAAGTCAATCATCCTTCTCTGCCGGAACATCCGGATCACGCGCTGTACGAAAAGTATTTTCCGAACGGCGGCGCTTCCATTTTTACATTCCAAATCAAGGGCGGACGGGAGGATGCCTTCCGGTTTATTGACAATTTGAAGATTTTCTCTTTGCTGGCCAATGTAGCGGACGTCAAAAGTTTGGTGATTCATCCAGCTTCCACCACACACAGCCAGCTTACGGAGGAGGAACTGGAGAACGTGGGAATTTACCAGAATACCATCCGTCTTTCCATCGGCACAGAGCACATTGATGACATTATCGCAGATCTGGAGCAGGCGTTCCAGCGTGTCAAGGAGGTATGACCATGGCAAACATTTATACTTCTGCTGACCAGCTCATCGGCAAGACGCCTTTGCTGGAGCTTACCCATATTGAAAGATCCGAGGGCCTGGAAGCCAGGATCTTGGCAAAGCTGGAATACCTCAACCCCGCCGGATCTGTTAAGGATCGTATTGCGAAAGCCATGATCGATGATGCCGAAGCGAAGGGATCGCTGAATACCCGGTCAGTTATTATTGAACCTACCTCCGGCAACACGGGAATTGGCCTGGCATCTGTTGCCGCGGCAAGGGGCTACCGCATCATCCTTGTCATGCCCGACACCATGAGCGTGGAGCGCCGCCAGCTGATGAAGGCGTATGGCGCGGAGCTGGTGCTCACCGAGGGGGTGAAGGGAATGAAGGGAGCCATTGCCAAAGCAGAGGAGCTGGCAAAGGAAATTCCGGACAGCTTTATTCCCGGCCAATTCGTCAACCCGGCAAACCCCGCCGCGCACCGCGCCACTACTGGCCCGGAGATCTGGGCAGATACCGACGGCGAGGTGGATATCTTTGTTGCCGGTGTGGGTACGGGCGGCACCATTACCGGTGTGGGCGAATATCTCAAGAGTCGGAACCCCGCTGTCAAGGTGGCAGCGGTGGAGCCGGCGGCCTCTCCGGTCCTTTCTCAGGGAGTGGCCGGAGCCCACAAGATCCAGGGCATCGGCGCAGGCTTTGTGCCAGACAACCTGAACACCGAGATCTATGATGAAGTCCTGGCAGTGTCCAATGAGGATGCCTTTGAATATGGCAGACGTGTGGGACAGCAGGAGGGAGTGCTGGTGGGCATCTCGTCCGGCGCCGCTGTCTGGGCTGCTGTAGAGCTGGCAAAGCGCCCCGAAAACAAGGGTAAGACCATTGTGGCCCTGCTGCCGGACACCGGCGACAGATACCTTTCCACTCCCATGTTTGCAGATGAAAGACCGAGGAGTATATTATGATTTACGCAGACAATGCTGCAACCACCAAAATGAGCAAGGCGGCTATCGATGCTATGCTGCCCTATATGGAAGAATATTACGGCAACCCTTCCAGCCTCTACGCCTTTGGACAGCAGGCCAAGGAAGCGCTGGAAAATGCCCGGAGCCGGATCGCGGCCTGCCTCCATGCCGATCCGCGGGAGGTCACGTTTACCTCCGGAGGCAGCGAGGCGGATAACCAGGCCATTATGACCGCCGCTGCGCTGGGGATGCGCAGAGGCAAAAAGCATATTGTTTCCACGGCGTTTGAACACCATGCCGTTTTGCATACCCTGGAAAAATTGAAAAAGCAAGGCTTTGAGGTCACCCTTCTGGATGTACACAATACAGGACTTGTGAGGCCGGAGCAGGTGGCTGAAGCCATCCGGGAAGACACCTGCCTTGTGACCATCATGTATGCAAACAACGAGATCGGTACTATTCAGCCCGTCACAGAGATTGGGGCTATTTGCCGGGAGAAAGGCGTGCTGTTTCATACAGATGCAGTACAGGCGGCGGGACACCTGCACATTGATGTAAAAGAACAGAACATCGATATGCTCTCCCTTTCCGCACACAAATTTCACGGTCCGAAGGGAATCGGTGCTTTGTATGCCAAGCGCGGTATTATCCTGGAAACTATAATCAACGGCGGCGCGCAGGAGCGCGGAAAACGCGCGGGTACAGAGAATATCCCTGCCATCATGGGCATGGCAGCGGCGCTGGAAGAAGCCTGTGCGGCCATGGACGAGCACAGCGCAAAACTAACGGTCCTGCGGGAGCGGCTGATCCATGGATTGGATCAGATTCCTTATAGCGAACTGAACGGCGATCACAAACATCGGCTGCCCGGTAATGTGAATTTCTGTTTTGAGGGCATCGAAGGTGAATCGCTCTTGCTTCTGCTGGATGACAAGGGTATCTGCGCTTCCTCCGGCTCCGCTTGTACAAGCGGCTCTCTTGATCCCAGTCATGTGCTGCTGGCGATCGGCAGACCCCACGAGGTCGCCCATGGTTCTCTGCGGCTCAGCCTCGGCGAGGACATGACAGAAGCAGATATCGATGAGATCATTCTTGCCGTCACAGATGTGGTAAACTATCTGCGGAATATCTCTCCTTTCTGGAGAGATTTGGTCAATGGTAAACGGCCCCACATATTTGAAAGATAAGAGGTGTGTCTATGGCTTTGTATAGTGATAAAGTAATGGATCATTTCCGAAATCCTCGGAATGTAGGTATCATAGACGATGCAGACGGTGTTGGAGAGGTTGGTAATCCTGTCTGCGGGGACATTATGAAGATCTATCTGAAGATCGCGGATAACACCATTACCGATGTGAAGTTTGAAACATTCGGCTGCGGCAGCGCCATTGCTTCCAGTTCTATGGCAACAGAGCTGATTAAGGGCAAATCGTTGACCGATGCCCTTGCACTGACCAACAAGGCCGTTACTGAAGCATTAGATGGACTTCCGGCTCATAAACTCCATTGCTCTGTATTGGCGGAGGAGGCTATAAAAAAGGCGGTCAAGGATTATTACGATAAAAATGGCATTCCTTATGACCACAGCCTGTTCCCGGATTGTGAACACTGTGACCACTGTGGCGGATGAAGGCACTGATTACCATGAGCGGCGGCGTTGACAGCAGCGTCGCCGCTCTCCTGACACAGAACATGGGTTATGACTGTATTGGATGCACCATGAAGTTATTTGATGATTCATCTACAGAAACTGCTCGGAGCCGAACCTTTTGTGCTCTGGAAGATGTGGAGGATGCGCGAAGTGTTGCGTTCAGAACAGGAGTGCCCTATTATGTGTTTAATTTTAGAGATAACTTCCGCAGTAAGGTAACTGAAAAAAACATCCAAAGCTAATATTCAAAAGACCATAGACTTTGTTGCCACCTGTTAGGGTATGGAAAGAATGCAGAGATATCAAAAGTTTGAATGGTTGACCATCGCTTTAGATAGCCAAATATGCAGAGCCTATATACCGTAAAAGATACTATCAGCAGAAAGAGAGCTAACTGACGAATCAAGATCAGTTAGCTCTCTTTTTATGAATCATGAAAAAATGTTGCAAAATCGTTGGAACAGAAGGTCTTAAGCCCTCAAAAACCTAGTAAAATCAGGCTTTTCTAGGCTTCTGAACTTATTCCCACTCGTTGCAGGAACTTCAACCTTAAGCAATTTTGTTTAGATAATATTGTTCCTGATATTCTGATTATTTTGATTTCCCATATTATCATAGCTATACGATGGGTACTTATCAAAATCTTATCAGCAGTGATAAACGATTATAAATTACACAGGTAATTGTTCCGTGTGGTTGTTACCTTATTGTAAGTATTATACGCAAAATCGACTGGAAAATCAAGATGTCTTTAATTCATCCCTTAACTGCAAAATCTTATTCTCAATATCTTTAATGATTCTTAAAAAATCATTGTCAGATTTTCCAGTAGGATCTTCCACCCCCCAATTATCATCAAACGCTCTGCCGATAAAAGGGCAGCCTACATTGCACCCCATAGAAATTGCTATATCAGGATCAGGAATGTCTGTAATCAATTTTGAATACTGGGTTTGCTCCATATCAATCCCATATAACCCTTTCATAATTCTAACTGCATCTTGATTGATCTGGGGCTTGATTTCCGTTCCGGCAGAATAGCTCTCAAACACATCTCCTGCTATTTTCTTGCCAAGAGCTTCCGCAATCTGACTGCGGCAGGAATTGTGGACACAGATAAAGGCAACCTTTTTCATATCAGCCCTCATACTTACGAAGCAGTTTTTCAATCTCTGCTGCTTTCAAAACCTTGCCCATGGAAGCAATCTGCTCATTGATCACCAGTGCAGGCATACTCATAGCCCCATACTTCATGATCTTTTCCATATCGGTCACATACTCGACCTCGATAGTCAGTCCCATATTCTTGACAGCTTCCTTGGTTGCTTCCAACAGAGCATGGCAGCTCTTGCAACCAGAGCCAAGAACCTTGATACAGCAGATACCGTCTACGGATTTACCGCAGCAACAAGAGATGCTTTCTTCTGCTTGAGACGCAGAGCCGCAACAGAAGGATGCATTTTCCTCTATCTTAGGTTCTGTACTGCCACAGCAGCAGGCGGGAGCATTCTTTTTCTCTTTCTTCTTTCCGAAATTAAACAGTGCCATAATAATACCTCCGTTAAATAATGATATATTGAATTGCGTTAAAGAAATAACCTACAAGGATGATGCCGATGGTACAGACGGTAACAAAGATGCCCAACAGTTTCGGCTTAACAGCCTTGCGAAGCATAATCATGGATGGTAGGCTCAGCGTGGTCACACCCATCATAAAAGACAGCACCACACCAAGCTGCGCTCCTTTTGCCAGCAGAGCTTCCGCAATGGGGATTGTGCCGAAGATGTCGGCATACATGGGAACACCAGCTACAGTAGCGATCACAACGCCCAGAGGATTTCCAGTTCCGAGTACCTTCACGATAAATTCTTCGGGAATCCAGTTGTGAATAAATGCACCGATGCCGACACCAACCAACACATAAGGGGCAACCTTCTTTGCGGTAGATGCCACCTGTTCCCAGGCATACTGTAAACGGTCAGTTATGGTCAATTTATCTTGTGGAATATCCACATTTTTGCCCTTACGGATAAATTCCTCAACTTCATTTTCCAGATGAAGCTTTTCTATCATCGTGCCGCCGATAACGGCAATCACCAGACCGAGAACCACATAGATAACAGCAACCTTCCAGCCGAAGATGCTCATAAGCAACACCAGACTTCCCAAGTCCACCATGGGAGAGGAAATCAGAAACGAGAAGGTTACGCCAAGGGGCAAACCTGCGCTGGTAAAACCAATGAACAGAGGAATGGAAGAACAGGAGCAGAACGGTGTCACCGTCCCCAACAGAGCTGCTATACAGTTTGCACCAATGCCATGAAATCTGCCAAGGATGCGTTTGGTGCGTTCCGGCGGGAAGTAGCTCTGGATGTAAGAGATAATGAAGATCAATACACCCAACAGCACCATAATTTTGATCACATTATAGACAAAGAACTGGATGCTTCCACCCCAACGAGAAGTAGTATCGATTCCAAGATTGCTTAGACCAATTCCGATGACCTCATTGAGCCACTTCATGCCAAGGATTTGATTCTGGATAAACTGCCAGATTGAATGTAAGACTTCCATAGCGAGTCTCCTTTCATATTGATAAATTCAAAAATGTCGATGTATTGTCTTAAAGAAAAGCCACCATTTCAGATGGCTCAAAGTTCTTTCAGACAACAGCTCATTTTTTCTGTTTCTTTACTGGTATTAACTTCCAGCTGTTTCTTTAATAATTCCACGGCATTTTCAGACCCTTGCGGATCAATGGAATAATGTACCCATTTTCCTTCTTTTCTTCCTTGGACAACACCTGCATCACATAATAGTTTCATATGATGCGACAGCGTGGATTGTGAAATATGGAGTTCTTCTAACAATTTGCAGGCACATTTCTCGCCGCTGCGAAGAAGTTCCAAAATACGCAAACGGTTTTCATCGCAAAAAGCCTTAAAGACTTTCGCATTTTCTATATATTCAGATGCCACATATCTCACCTCACATTCATATTTATCGATATGTCTATATTATATTCTTCAAATCGAAGTTTGTCAATATGTTTGCGTAAAAAATAGTTGCTGCCCCTATATCAGAGCAGCAACCACTTGATGTTTAATCCAATGATACATATTCAGTCACGGTTTTCAGATAAATTTCCGGATTACCATTCAGTATCAGTTCCGTATACGCCACCGTATCGTTGTAGATTAGATAGTCCAGCTCAGACCGCTGATACATATTGTCGGCAATCTCATTCTCCACTCCGGTACAATCAATGGAGGACATACTGCCATCAAAAAATTTCAGTTCTACACAACCGGTATCCATATTGAAATTACATGACATAATTTTCATTTCACTTGCCTCCATATTCCTTATCTACTACCGTCTCTTGCTTGGTTTTGCGATTTGCTCTTAGAAAAATATGTCCACAGATTGTTCCGAGAAATCACCTCTTCATAGGTGCGGATTTTTCGGCGGAGATAGTTGTTGTCCTGTTCCAGTTCTGTTGTACGAAGCTGCCCACGGGTGGATCTGTATTGTGCCAACTCTCCCTTCACAGAATCCAGTTCTGCAACCAGGGATTCAACCTTTGCCTTCAAATCAGAAATGGTTTTCTTTGCCTCTTTGAGGAGTTTTTTCAGCTTGCTTTCCTGCTTCTCCTGCACCACAAATTTCTGAGCTGCCGTGACAAGATTTTGAAAATCCTCTTTGTCAACTGCAACCTTAGAAGTTAACGGAAGTGGTTTCATTTCAATCTGCTCCACTGCCTTGATAGAAACCTGCTTTTGCTGTACACGCTCGATACTCTGCTCCAGTTCGGCAAGCTCCTCTTTGCGCTTTTCACGCTTAAACTCCAGAACACTCAGATGCTCCTTGTGTTCGCCTTTCTGCTCCCATTCAATACCATGCTCCAGCATAATCTCCGCAAGAGATTCTTTCTCTTTCTGCACCCAGAGATCACGCTCTGTCAGAGAACGCCCTTCACCGATGATGCCCTGATCGGCAAGTGCCTGTTTCAGTGATACACGGGTAGATAGCCCTCGTTTGCTTCCGGTAGTAAATGGGATAAAGTCGATGTGCAGATGTGGTGTTGCCTCATCCATATGAAGATGTGCAGAGTATACATGAAGCTGTGGATTGCGTTCCAGAAAGCTGTGATAGAACTTATCCAAAATCTCTTTTGCAAGTGCACCATTCTCGCTGGCAGCCCCCATATCATCTTTGTTTCCTACTTGAAAAATCACTTCGTAAAAAGGTTTTTCTTGATCTCCGTTACAGATTTTTTCGTAATAGTTTTCGATGCGGCGGTCTTTTCGTTTTTGCTTGGCATTGTATTCAGCCTGCGCTTCATCAAACAACTCATGGTACGCCTGCTCAATAGGTGTATAGCAATATTCGATGTTCAGATGTGTTCGTGTCTGATCAACATTTTCTGCGATATAGGTGCGGCGATTATGGGCAACTACACCATCACCGGACATTGCACTGATTGTTCGTTTCATCACTATCACCTCCAATTCAGAACTACTTGATCGGGTTTTCTTTTACCGCTGCGGCGGAGGTTTTGTTACTTTTGCCAAAAGTAACGCAAAAGCACTTTCGACAGCCGTTCCGTCCATCAAAAGCTGCTGTTGCGCCCTGCCGGGGGCTTTTCTGCCTGCGGCAGTCCCTCTCGACACCTGCACGGTTTCGCCGGGCGGCAGCTTCCACCTTTCCCTTATCTGCCATTCACAGGAGCGTGCCACGCTCCTGTCTATTGCCGACAAAGGGAAATTTACCATCGGAAACTCTTAGGCACGCCTCGTCTGTCCAAATATTCCAGCCTTGCCTGCTCTCGTTCTTCCTCGGTTGGTGCGGTCTTATATTTCACATACAACTCATGCCGCACCATAGCATCCAGTTTTTCTTCCAGACCTTGCCAGATGTCCTCTGCATAATCATCTTCCTGAACAAGGTGATAATGCAAAAGGTCAATAAACAGATCATAGGGTATTTGTACATTCTTCATTTCCTATCCCTTCCTTTCCGTGACGGTCGTGACGATGGTGACGGTGTTTTACATACCATCAAAATCACCGTCACGACCGACACTATCGTCACGCTTTTTCCGAAACAGGTGTCAGCGTAATCTTTCTCCCTGCATGGGTACGGGTATTTTCATACTGGATATTATGCTCCAATAGCAATCGCCCCGAGTTGACATTCAAATGCTTTGTCAGGGTGTTGGGCTGCATATCAATTTGCAGGAAAGAAACCAGCTCTGTAGGGCTGCCGCACCAAACTTCTGTTACCATCTTTGCTACCGTTTCCAAAACCGGGTTAGGCGGCTCTTTGTGCAGTTCATTTTCCAATCTCTCCAGATTCCAGATTTGGGTCTGCGGGTCTTTCTTCAAGTAAAGGATCTGGTCTTGCTGATCACGCCCCACGACCTTGACAGTAGCATCCAGTCCCGTGCGTTTTTTCTTCTGCATCAGCAGCGAACCATCCGCACATCCCAGCAATCCCGTGGTTCCGGAAATTGTCTCAAAGGAATCGTCTGCCTGCTGCTTCCGGGTGTGGTGGACGGTCAGCACACAGATACCGTGTTGATCGGCAAACTGCTTAATCTTGCCAATGATTTCATAATCACTGGCGTAGCTGTACGCTTCTCCGCCAACTTCCCGAATCTTCTGCATGGTATCAATAATAATGAGATTGGTGTCAGAGTGTTCTCGTATAAAGTTTTCCAGTTGTTCATCCAGTCCATTTCCAATCTTTCCGGCAGTAGTGGCAAAGTGAAGGTTGGGGGTATCCTCTACACCGTACATCATAAACATACGGCTCTGGATACGCTGAAAATCATCTTCCAGCGCAAGGTAGAGAACTGTTCCCTGATGGACTTTATATCCCCACAAATCCTGTCCGGTACTGACATGGTAGGCGATTTGAGCCACCATAAAGGACTTACCGATTTTTGGTGCCCCTGCAAGGATATATGCCCCAGCATAGAGCAGCCCCTCGATAATGGGCGGTCTGCTGGTATAACTTGTCTGGAAAAGTTCTGTCAGGGTAATGGTATGCAGGTAACGAGGATCGGTGAGCCGCTGCATTCTTCGGCACATTTCCTCAAAGCTTTCTTCGGAATTTTCAGTGGGATCATTGATTTTCAGATTGGAAGTGGGTATAATACTGTCAGTGGTTTTTTGAATTGACTGCCTCTCATCTGCGCCAACAGATGTGTTCAGGGCAGTCTTTTCTATTTTATCAGTCATTTTCATTTTCTCCTTTCAGTCCCTGCATGGTGATAGCGATCAGGTCGATGGTAGACAGCAGCTCTTCCGGGATATTCTCTCCCGTAGCGATGCGTTCAAGCTCTGCGAGAATCGCTGCCATCTGGGTTTTCAGGGCTTTGTGAACCCTTGGGTTCGGCTGCACCACCACTTCACGCCCCATACACTTGCGGTAACAGTATTCCTGCTTTGGAAGTCCCGACAGGGCTACTGCTCGGTTCAGTTCCTCCTGCTCTTCCGGTGAAACTCGAAATCCTACAGTAATGCTGCGGAAGCGGTTGTGTTTGTCTACATTTTTTGCTGACATTAAAATCACTCTCCTTTGTTCATGTCATTTAGTTTACTTGCCATTTCTTTTTGCTTGGAAGGGAACAGGTGCGCATATCGGTAAGTGATTTCCACACTTTTGTGACCTACACGATTGGCTATGGCTACTGCTGAAAAGCCCATATCAATCAGAAGGCTAATATGGCTATGACGCAAATCGTGTATCCTGATGCGCTTAACTCCGGCTACTTTTGCTCCTCTGTCCATTTCTCTGTGGAGATAGCTCTTGTTAATGGTGAAAATGCGATCTTTCTTTTTCAGTCCATACTGCATCCCGAAAAACTCCTTCATCTCCTCACAGAGGAACTCAGGCATCTGAATGGTACGGTTGCTTTGTTTGGTCTTAGGTGGTGTGATCACATCCTTTCCATTCAATCTCTGATAGGTCTTGTTAATTTTCACCGTTCCCCGCTCAAAGTCAAAGTCTGCCGGAGTGAGAGCCAACAATTCGCCCTCACGGACGCCTGTCCAATAAAGCATCTGGAAGGCATAGTAGGATATAGGCCTGTCCATCATTACCTCAGCAAATTTCTGATACTCCTCTTTTGTCCAAAACAACATTTCCTTACTTTCCTCACTCCCCATATTTCCAGCTTTCGCAGCCGGGTTGGATCGCAGGTCATAAAATCGTACTGCGTGGTTAAAAATAGCAGATAGTTGATTATGAAGCGTTTTAAGATAGGTTGGGGAATAGGGCTTGTGCTTCTCGTCTCGATAGGCAAGCAGCTCATTTTGCCAGGCAATCACATCCTTTGTGACAATCTCATTGATTTTTCGATTGCCAAAGTAGGGAACGATTTTGTTTTGGATAATGTTGTTCTTCGTTTGCCAAGTGCTCTCTTTCAGCCTTGCTTTCAGGTCATTGGTATAAATCTCAACAAAGGCTTCAAAGCTCATGTTCAAGTTTCCGGAACTCTGCTGCTTGAACTTTTCCTCCCATTCCAGTGCTTCACGGCGGGTGCTGAAACCACGCTTACACTTCTGCTTGCGCTCTCCTGTCCAGTCTGTATACTGTGTGACTACATACCACGAACCACTGTCTTTGTTCTTATATGCCGGCATCTTCTTCCTTCCTTTCTGCTCCATAGAGCCTTTCGTTGAAATACTGACGGTTGAGGCGTCCCGAAACGGTAACAAAACCTTTCGCTTCCAATTCTTCGTTAAGCTGGTGCATAATCTTGTATGCGTGGCTTATTGAAATGTCAAGTTCTCTGGCTACCTCATCTACTCGTATAAATTTCTTTTCCATAAGAATCCTCCTCTCTACATATTAAACAGATTAGTTTAAGTCTGTGTTCTTAGTATACTAAGCAAATTCCGTTATGTCAATAGGCTTTCGAGAAAATATTAAACTTTTTTATTTAGGTTATCTTGACATTCACTAAACATTTATGCTATGCTTGTGTCAACAACTCAAAAGGAGCGAAAGTCTATGGCAATCGGTGAAAGAATCCGTTTTATCCGTAATCTGCGTGGTATGACACAAAAATGGCTTGGTCAGGCTGTGGGGTTTCCTCAAAAGACCGCTGATATTCGCATGGCTCAGTACGAGTCTGGCTCCAGAACTCCCAAAGATGATCTGGTAAAATCTCTTGCAGATGTCCTGGAGGTTTCTCCATTGGCGCTGAAAGTCCCCGATATTGACAGTGATCTTGGCTTTATCCATACTCTGTTTGCCATTGAGGACATTCATGGCATAAGAGTAGAAAAGCAAGGTGAGGAAATACATATCGTCTTTGACGGCAGCAAGCGAACAATGAATGAATCCATTTTCAAAATGCTGTCTGCATGGGCTGACCAGGCTGAAAAGCTCAAAGCAGGTGAAATCAGCAAGGAGCAGTATGACCATTGGCGTTATACCTTCCCGGCAGAGGACACCACCCAGCGTTGGGCTAAAGTTCCCTCGCAGGAACTCAGCGATCTGCTTATCAATGCCTTGAAAGAGGACGCAGAATAACTGAAAAAAGAACGACAAAAAGCCCGTACTGACATCCCATCAGTACGGGCTTACTTGTTAATATGGATATTTGTGAGAAATAAGAAATTATTCTTTACTCACAAACCACTTGAAGCACAGAATAATTGCACTTCAGTGGAATCTTATCAAAACCTTATCAGAACACGGGAACGAAGTCAGGAAAGCCTTGATATTACTGGCTTTTTCGGATTTTTCGTTTTATTCCCACTCAATCGTTCCAGAGGGCTTCGGTGTCAGGTCATAGAGCACACGGTTGACTCCCTTGACCTCGGAGGTGATGCGGGCGGTGATCTTTTGTAGCAGGGCAAAGGGCACATCCTCTACCGTGGCAGTCATGGCGTCCACGGTATTCACCGCACGGAGGATCACAGGCCAGTCAAAGGTGCGCACGCCGTCCCGTACGCCTACGGACTTGAAATCAGGCACCACGGTGAAGTACTGCCAGACCCTTCCCTGGAGCCCGGCGGCAGCAAACTCCTCCCGTAGGATGGCGTCGGATTCCCGAACGGCCTCCAGGCGGTCACGGGTGATGGCGCCCAGACAGCGCACGCCCAGACCCGGTCCGGGGAAGGGCTGGCGGTACACCATGGAATCGGGCAGGCCCAGAGCCTTGCCACAGGCCCGGACCTCATCCTTGAAGAGCATCTTCAGAGGCTCCACCAGCTCGAATTTCAGATCCTCCGGCAGGCCGCCTACGTTGTGGTGGCTCTTGACCGCCTTGACGGTCTTGGTGCCGGACTCGATAATGTCGGGGTAGATGGTACCCTGGGCCAGGAATTCGATGCCCTCCAGCTTACGGGCCTCCTCCTCAAACACTCGGATGAACTCCGTGCCGATGATCTTGCGTTTCTGCTCAGGATCAGCTGCGCCGGCCAGTTTATCCAGGAAGCGATCCACTGCGTCCACATAGATCAGGTTGGCGTCCATCTGATGGCGGAACACCTCCACCACCTGTTCTGGCTCGCCCTTGCGCAGCAGCCCGTGGTTGACGTGGACACAGGTGAGCTGTTTGCCGATGGCGCGAATCAAAAGGGCAGCCACTACGGAGGAGTCCACACCGCCGGAGAGGGCCAGCAGGACCTTCCGGTCTCCGACTTGCTGCCGGATCAGCTCCACCTGGTCGGCAATGAAGTTCTCCATATTCCAATTGGGCTGGGCGCCGCACACACCGAACACGAAATTGGAGAGGGCCTGCTTGCGTTCCTCCTCATCGCTGGGCCAGGGCTGATCACCCTTGTGGTCGGCCAGAAGGACGGGGACATCGTGGTTGTAGATCTCCTTGGCGGCGTCGATCTCAACACCGTCCACCACCCGGTTGGGGCCGCCGTTTAGGATGATCCCCTTCACGTTGGGGAGGGCCTTGACCTCCTCCAGTGTGATATCGTGGGGGTGGATTTCGCTGTAAACGCCTAGAGCGCGGATCTCACGGGCCAGACGGGGGTTTTCCTCGCTGCCAAGATCGAGAATAAGGATCATGTCCTGTTTCATTTTGGTACCTCCACTTCTTGTTGAATGATGCCTCTATCCTACCACAACAGACGCCGGGCCATCAATAGAAAAATAGAAAAAAGGCGGATCTTGCGGGAGAGGAGAAAAGCGGGGGAAGGGCGGCTCAGCGCCGGAGAGCAAAGACGCCAGAACGGGTGGGGCAGAACCGGGGAGACTCAGTCGGACGTGTGACGTGTGTTGTATCTGGCCTGTGTATCCCGGCTCTAAGAAATATTTTGCAATAAAATTGGCGGAAGCCCTTGACAAAGGTAAGTGCGTCTGCTAAAATAACCTCTGCCCTGTGAGGCACAATATGGGGGTATAGCTCAGCTGGGAGAGCGCTTGAATGGCATTCAAGAGGTCAGCGGTTCGATCCCGCTTATCTCCACCAAAGAGAAAGACCCACACAGTTTAACTGTGTGGGTCTTTTATTTTTTGAGAAAAAGAGGACGGCATCTAGAATCTTATAGTGCTGGGGGACAGGGGAGGCGGACGGTGAAGGTGCTGCCCTGATCCACCACGCTATCCACCCGGACCTGGCCGCCGCACAGCTCCAAGATCCGGTAAACAATAGACAGCCCCAGCCCCAGGCCTCTCCCGCTGCCGCTGGAGCGGCTGCCTTGGTAGTATTTATCAAAGACATGGGAGCGGACCTCCTCCGGCATGCCGATGCCCGTATCAGCGACCGAGATCTCCAGCTCCTCCGGGCGGACCTGGAGTGTCACAGTGATCTCGCCCCCTTCCGGGGTGTATTTTACGGCGTTATCGAGCAGGTTGATCCACACATGGCGCATCAGCTCCTCGTTGCCTACGAACTCCGCCGGCTCCAGGCTGGCGGTAAAGGAGATCTGCTTTTTCTCCCAGGAGGGGGAGAGGAGGATGGCGCACCGCTTGATCTGTTCGTCCAGGGGGTAGGGGCGCTTCTCAGCAATAAACTGCTGGGACTCCAGCCGGGTGAGGAGCAGGGTGCTGTTGGCCAGGTCGGCCAGGTGGGAGGACTCATCCAGAATGATCTGGAGATACTGTTCACGCTCCTCCGGGGTGGTGTCCGGCTCCCGCAGGAGCTCCGCAAAGCCTTTGATAGCGGTGATAGGGGTCTTGAATTCGTGGGAGAAGTGGTTGATGAAGTCGGAGCGCAGGGTCTGGATGCTCTGCAGCTCTTTGGACATCTTGTTGAAATCCTCATAGGCAGGCTGGAGGGGGCCGCCCTCCTCTGGCTCCAGATACTGGGAAAAATCCCCGTCTGCCACTGCCTTTAAGCCCCGGGTCAGGCCGGACACCATTCGGTTGAATTGGCGGCTGAACAGCGTGGCGGTGATCCCCACCACCAGCCCCATCACCGCGAGAATTCCGAGCACCGAGACCGTGGATGCCCAGAGCCAGTGGAACCGGTCCAGAATGTGGAGCATCGCAAAGGGGGCCACTGTCACCAGTGTGACCACAACGGACTCGATGGACAGCCAGAAGGCCAGCGTGCGGTTCCGCCACGGACGTCGCTTTTTCATGGCTGCTCCTCCTTTGTGATCTCCGCCTTATATCCCAGGCCCTTGATAGTGACGATGCGAAACTCGGGAATGTCCCGCAGCTTGTTGCGCAGGCGGCTGATGTGGGTCTTCACGGTATCCTCCCCACTCTCCGAGTCATAGCCCCAGACCCCGTCCAGCAGCTGGTTTCGGGTGAAGATCTGTCCCGGATAAGACAGAAGCTTATAGAGCAGCTCGAACTCCTTTTTGGGCAGCTCCATAGCCGCCCCCTCCCGGGTGACGGTGTATGTCCCTGAGTCCAGCACTGTCCGCCCCACCACGATCCGATGCTCGCTGGCGATGTGCGCCCGGCGCAGCAACGCATCCAGCCGCCAGATCAGCTCCTCGTAGTTCACCGGCTTGGTCATATAATCGTCCACGCCGGAGGAAAATCCCTCACGCTTGTCCTCGAAAGACTGTTTGGCGGTGAGCAGGAGGACCGGGATCTGGTCCCCCCGCTCCCGCAGGGTCTTTACCAGCGTATAGCCGTCCATTCGAGGCATCATCACATCAGCAATGGTTAAGTCCACTGGCTGCCGTTCCAGCACGTCCAGGGCCTCCACCCCATCCTGGACGCTGATGATGGCATACCGGTGCTTCAGCTTGGCGGTGGTGAGCAGGCGCATAGAGGTATCGTCTTCCACCAGCAGAATGGTCGCCATTGCCGTCTCCCTTCCCCGGCCTTGGTTTGGGAAGACCCCTCTGGGCAGTTCTCCCGCGCCGGAGTTATTTTTGATAGTTCCACAACAAAAATCAACGAAAGAACAACAGCCTAGTATCTCATCCATGGGATATAGGGTGTCACAGACATTATATCGTCCCAGGGGCTGTCCGTCAAAGGGAGAGCCCGCCTTTGGAAGACCAGCATAGCCCCTTCGGGTAAACTAGACGTAAACTTCCTGTCGCTCTTTGTGGGTTTTTCTAAAAAATGTGGGGCAGAGAGGGGGATTTCCGGCGTTTTCTTCCTGCCGCCCGGGCGGCCCAGTTTACAATGAGTTTACCTGAGCGTGCTATGCTACCGCCGTTAGAAAATCTGCACGAACGCGCAGCGACGATGGAGGCACAACCATGAGACAAAGAATTTCTCTGCTGCTGGCTGTATTGATTCTAGCCGGTACGCTGAGCCTTCCCACCCTGGCCGCAGAGCCGGGGGAGGACAACGCACGGGAGACCGGGGCCCAGAATGGGGGAGTCCAGCAGGTCCCTGCTGACCCGGAGGAGACCCAGAATCCCCGGCCCGACCCGGAGGGGACAGTGACCTGGGCCAACCTGGACAGCCGCATCCGGGAGGGGAGCCTGAGCGCCCTGATCCTGGCGGAGAACATCGGCGGCATCGAGGGCATCGACTATGACCTGATGTATGATGATTTGCGCCGACAGATCAACGACATCGCCGATCTGCAGTGGATGATGGTCCTGATGGGCAACAGCATGGGTGCTGACGCCCTGGACCAGACCTATGACGCTCTGCGGGAGACCTTTGACGCGATCAAGGACGGAGAGCTGCAGGCGGACAACGCCGATGTGGTGTGGCAGCTGGAGGACACGGTGAACCAGGTGGTCTCCGGGGGCGAGACGCTGTACATCACCCTTCTGGGCCTGGAGCAGCAGGCCGCCGACGGACAGCGGGGCCTGGCCGCCCTGGACCGGAGCTTGGAGGAGCTGCGCCTGCGGCAGACGCTGGGCCAGGTGTCCCAGCAGACGGTGGCTCAGCTGGAGCAGACCCGGGTGGAGACCGTCAGCCAGCTGAACAGCCTGGACGCCACCATCCGGGAGCTGAAGGTCCAGCTCCAGAATCTCATCGGTGAGGCCCCCACCGGAGAGCTGGAACTGGGCGCTCTGCCTACCCGGTCGGAGACAGTGTGGGAGGTCCCCGACTATGAGGCCGGCCTGGAGGCCGCCAAGGCGGCCAGCTGGACCCTGCGCAGTGCCCAGAAGGCGCTGGAGGATGCGGAGGAGGATTGGAAGGACGCCCGCTCCGACTACCGCTCCTCCCGCAAGCAGTACCTGCTCCAGCAGGCGGAGCATACCTGGAACGCCGCTCAGCTCACCTACCAGTCCACAGTCCAGAACTTCGAGACCAGCTTCAAAAGCCTGTATGACTCCCTGGCCAACTATGAGCAGCTGTATGCCAGTGCCCAGTCCGCTCTGGTTTGGCAGCAGTCCCAGCTGGACACCGTCCAGACCCGCTATGACCTGGGGCTGACCACCTGCTCCGCGGTGCTGGATGCCCAGGACGAAGTGGCATCTGCCCAATCTGCCCTGGACAGCGCCTGGAGGGACCTGTTCTCCGCCTGCAACAGCTATCGCTGGGCGGTGGAGTACGGCCTGCTCCCGGCCCAGGGAGCATAAACAGAGACACTCAGGGCGGCCCCTGCCGGCTGCCCGCAGTTTGAAGGGAAGAAAGGATGGAACACGACTCCATGGATCGCAAACTTTCCGTTTTATTGTGCGGTGCCCTGACCCTCGCCTTGGCTGGCTGCCAGGCGCCGGTGGAGGAGCCCCTGCTGGACCCCACCGTAACGGTGGAGACCACCGCCGTCCAGGCCGGGGACCTGAGCACCCAGAGCACATACATCGGCACCATCTCCGCAGAGGGTACTGCCAGCGTGGTATCCATGATCTCCGGCAATGTGGAGCAAGTGGCCGTTGCCGTAGGGGACACCGTCTCTGCCGGGGACCTGCTGTGCCGCTTTGATGACGAGAGCGCCCGCCTGAGCCTGCAAAATGCCCAGGCCGCGGCCAACAGTGCCCAGGAGAGCTATAACAGCGCGGTGTCCAACTACGGCGGCACGGACCTGCCCCTGCTGCAGGAGCAGCTGCGCCTGGCCCAGGACAACTATGACGACACTCTGGCCCTGCTGGAGATCGGCGCTGCCTCCCAGGTGGAAGTGGACCAGGCCCACCAGACCCTCCTGTCTGCCCAGGCTGGCCTGGAGGCGGCCCAGGCATCCCTGAACTCTGCCCGGGCGGGCATCCAGTCCGCCCAGGTGGGGGTGGATTCCGCCCAGTACCAGCTCTCCCTCTACAACCTCACTGCCCCCATCAACGGCGTGGTGGAGGCGGTGAACGTCACCCAGAACAACTTCGCCGCCTCCGGTCAGGTGGCCTTCGTCATCTCCAATGGAAACAACAAAACGGTCACCTTCTATGTCACCGACTCTGTGCGCCAGACCCTTACTCCTGGCCAGGCGGTCACCGTCACCTATAACGGCCAGTCCTATGAGGGGGCGGTCACCGAGATCGGCGGCGTGGTGGACGCCCAAGTGGGCCAGTTCAGGGTAAAGGCTATTATCGACGGAGCCCAGGACCTGCCCGACGGGCTGGCGGTGGAGCTGACCACCACCGCCCACCAGGTCACCGGGGCAGTGCTCATCCCCAGCGACGCTATGTTTTTTGAAAGCGGCGTCTCCTATGTGTATGTGGTCCAGGACGGCAAAGCGGTGCGCTCCGACGTGACCATCGGCCTGTACACCGCTGACACCATCGCCGTAACCAGCGGCTTGACCCTGGGGGACGAGGTCATCACCACTTGGTCCTCCAGCCTGCGGGACGGGGTCTCCGTGCAGACCGCCGCCCAGACGGAGGACAGCGAGAGCGCCCAGGCCGATCCGGCGGCATCCGGCCCAGAGGCGGAGGGATAACGTGGCATGAAGTTCATTCAATTAGTCCTGCGGCGCCCCATGTCTATCATCACCCTCATCCTGGGCGTGGTGGTGTTCGGCTCCGCTTCCCTCACCGGGATGCCCCTGGAGTATATGCCGGACATGGAGATGCCCATGGAGCTGGTGATGATCACCTGGCCGGGGGCAGATGCGGACAGCGTGGACCGGCTGCTAACCCAGCCAATGGAGGACGAGTGTGAGTCCCTGTCCGATCTGGACTCCATCAACTCCTACTCCTCGGAAAACTACACCATGCTCCAGCTGACCTATCAATACGGCACGGACATGGACGACGCCTACTCTGATCTGAAGAGCGCCATCGATAACCTGATGCCCTCCCTCCCTGACGAGTGCGGCGACCCCATCATCATGGAGATCAGCGCCGACGCCCTGGGAACCATGATGATCTCCGCCACTGCCCCCGCGGGCATCGACGTGGCGGACTATCTGGACAACGAGGTGGTCCCCGCCCTGGAGAATATCGGCGGCGTGGCCCGGGTAGAGCTGTCCGGCGCCCGGGATGAGTACCTGCGCATCGTGCTGGACGAGGCGGCCATGCGGCAGTATGGACTGTCCATTTCCACCGTGGGCTCTGCCATCGCGGCGGCCGACTTCGACATGCCGGTGGGCAGCGTGTCCCTGGGCTCCCAGGACATCGCCCTGGGCGTGTACGGCAACGTGGAGGTCAACCCCAACTTCCGGGATCTGCCCATCCAGACCCCTTCCGGCCACACGGTAATGCTGGAGGATATCTGTACCTTCTTCAACCTGTATAAGGAGGATGCGGACACCGTCAGCCGCTACAACGGCCAGGAGAGCGTCATGCTCACTGTCACCAAGCAGGATTCCGCCGCCACTATGGAGGTGTGCAATGCGGTCCAGGACGTGCTGGACCAGTACAGCGTGGACGGTGTGGGCTTTGAGACCATTTACAGCGAGGGCGACAGTATCCTGGAGACCCTGGGCGAGGTGCTCAATACCCTCATCACCGGCGTCATCCTAACCATGATCGTGCTGTTCGTCTTCTTCGGCGACCTGCGGGCCAGCCTGATCGTGGGCATCAGCATGCCTCTGTCCATCCTGCTGGCAGTGATCCTGCTGAACTTTGCCGGCTTCAACATCGACCTGATGACCGGCTCGGCCCTCATCATCGCCATCGGCATGATCGTGGATAACTCCATTGTGGTGCTGGAGAGCTGCATGCGCTGCAAGGAAGAGGGAATGGATTTCCGGGAGGCTGCCGCCACCGGCACGGCCACCATGCTCATGTCCATCCTGGCGGGCACCCTCACCACCGTGGTGGTGTACATCCCCATGGCCATGGCCGACGGCCTGGTGGGCATGATGACCGGCCCCCTGAGCTGGACCATCCTGCTGACCCTGCTGTGCTCCTTCCTGTGCGCTGTGGTGGTGGTCCCACTGGCCTTCCTCTGGCTCAAGCCCCGGACCAAGGATCAGCTTATTACCAACCGCATCCTGGGCCGGTTCAAGGGCTTCTACCGCCGGACCCTGCCCCGGCTGCTGCGCCACCCCGGGCGGGTGGTGCTGGTGGGCGGCGCCTGCTTCCTGGCCGCCATCCTGCTGATGACCCAGATGGAATTTGTGATGATGGCCAGCAACTATGACGGCAGCATCACTGTGGACGTAGCTTTCCGCTCGGGCACCAAGGTGGAGGTGATGAACCAGCGCATTCAGACCCTGGAGGACGCCCTCCTCTCCGACGAGAACTTCGAGAGCGTGACCCTGGACCTGTCCGGGAATACCGCCTCCTTCACCGCCTACTCCGTAGATAACTGTGACCGCTCCAGCGAGGCGGCGGTGGAGGAGTACACCGCCCGCTTCGGCAGCGTGCCGGATATGGATGTGTCTGTCTCCCCCAGCGGCGCCATGGACATGAGCGCCCTGATGAGCAGCAACAGCAAGGATGTGGTCCTGCTGGGCAGCGACCTGGATACCCTTCAGACCGCAGCGGAGCAGGTGGAGGAGGCCATGACACAGGTCCCCGGCGTTATCCGCATCGAGAACCCCTTCCGCTCCAGCCAGTCCAAGGGCCGCATCGTCATCAATTCCCAGAAGGCCATGGCCCTGGGCACCTCTGAGTCAGCGGTGGCCATGCAGATCTACTATTTGCTGGAGGGCATGAATGCCACATCGGTGGACTACGGCGACACGGAGTATGATGTGGTCCTGGAGTACCCCGAGGGCAAGTACGACGATATCTCCGCCCTGCTGGACTACCCCATCACCACCCAGACTGGCCAGCAGGTGGCCCTGCGGGACATCTCCACCGTAGAGTACATCACTACTCTGCCCACCATCACCCGGCAGGAGGGGCAGTACAGCGTCACCCTTACGGCCACCACCACCGATTCCGCCAAGTACAGCGCCCCAAAAGAGATCGACGCCCGGACGGCCCAGCTCGACCTGCCCCAGGGGGTGTCCTTCGGCGTGGGCATGATGGATGAGAGCACTGCAGAGGGCCTGGAGAGCATGGCGACCGCCATCGCCGCGGGCATCTTCCTGGTGTTCCTGGTCATGGCCATCCAGTTCGACTCCCCCCGGCTGTCCATCATGGTGATGATGTGTATTCCGCTGAGCCTTATTGGCTCCATCGGCCTGGTGTTCCTCAACGGGCGGCCCATGAGCATCGTGGGCCTGATGGGCTTCCTGATGCTGGTGGGCATCGCGGTGAACAACGGCATCTATCTGGTGGACGGCACCAACCAGCTGCGGCAGACCATGCCTCTAGGGGATGCACTGGTGGAGGCGGGCACCACCCGCCTGCGCCCGATCCTGATGACCACCCTGACCACCATCATCTCCATGGTGCCTATGATTTTTTCCAATGACAGCGGCATGAGCATGATGAAGGACATGGCCTACGTCATGGTGGGCGGCCTTATCGCCTCCACCCTCCTGGCCATGTTCCTGATGCCCGCCTTCTATCTGCTGATCCGGCGGGAGAACCTGGACGGCACCAAAAAGGGCCGCCGCAAAAAGCAGCAGCCCGAACCTGTGGAGGCCGGAAACGCCCAGTCCTGACCGCCCCCAATAGAGACAAGACAGGAGCGCCCCGCCGGGGCGCTCCTGTCTTGTCTTTTCCACTGTGGACAGCTTGCCTTTTTCCGAGGGGGAGAGCTCCGGGGGAGATCCATGTGTGATGGAAGCCTGTACCATGTTTTACTATGAACGGGAAAGGTATATGCCGTCGGCAGTGGGGCTTAAATATGTAGGCGCGTCCAGATCCCAAAGGAACAGGATCTCATAGATCCGGCTGACCTCTATAAATATTCCCTTCCACCTATCAAAAGGATTATGCACAATACAGGACGCAGCTGCATCACACTCAGATGAAGACACAACTGTTTGCGGCACAGTTTGTTTGGAAACGCGGTGGAGAGGGCAGACGTGGGAAGAGAGATATGAGGGAGGAACTGTGATGCCCAGAGCACAGGAGAATCGTATTTCGGGGGAGTGACTTTCTTGGCTCCTGGCGGGGGCAGCTTTTCATCGACTGCGGGGATGTTACACTGCGCAGGAAAAGAAGACCTGAAAAAATGACCCTTTCAAAAAGAAGAGGAGATGTTGGCATTAAAAATGCTGCGGAGCATAGCTCCGCAGCTGGGGATATGAGAGGCAAACTGTTTTAAAAGATCATTGGACCGATGAAAGCATAAAGTAAAACGAAAGCCCATGCAAAAGCGGCACCAATCCAGTTTGCACGAAGAGCTTCCTTCGTGTTGTCGCAACGGGCGGTGATCATCTGACCGATAAAATTGCTGGTGGGATAGACAGAACTGGTCAGGCGGGTTGCCGCGAGGATAGAGACAGCAAAAACACCCATAGGAAGTCCTGCCTTAATTGCCATCTCACCGAACATCTCAGCCACGATCTGAATTTCCAGTACAGCGGCGGTCTCAATTCCGAATCCGCCCACCACGGCGGAAACCAAAGCGAGAGCGGTGGCTCCACCACTCTGCGCCAGCCCGCTGAGAAGATTGCCCAAAGCGGTAAAGCCCTCGCCGGCGTTGACCAAGTCCATCATAACGGTGAAATTCAAAAGCAGGACCAACGTGGAGGCCTGACTACCGATGCCTTTGCTCAGCATTTTGACACCTTCATCTACCGGAAAACCGGCAATCAGAATAATAATTCCGGCCAAAAGTAGCATGACAGTCAGCGCATAGGAAGTACTCTGCTTCATCAGGATGCCGTAGGTGATCAGGACGACAAAGGAGATCAAGAAAATAATTGTATTTCTTTTTTCCTTTGGGGTTGGAGTGATAGAGTCAATGCTGGAGATATCGGAAGAAAGCTCATAATGCTCAGTGCCTTCGGTAAGCCGCTGGGCGCGGTTGCATCCGATCCAGGCCCCGGTCAGCCAGAAGAGAGAAAAGGGGATCACAGCATACAGCATCAGCTGCCCATAGGAGAGGCCGGTTACCTGCATGGTGATCAGGGTGACACCAGTCAGCGGGCCAACGATCAGGCCGATTTCGCCAGATACCTTGAATAGGACAGCCACCACGGTGGGGGTGATGCCCAGAGCAGCCAAAATCGGGATCAGGATGGGAGAGATGATGGCGTTTCCGCCGGCCAAAGTCCCCAGCAGCCCGCAGACCAAGATGGAGGAGAGGATCAGAACGATTTTTCCTTTGGCACGAGTGTTGATGCCGATCCGTTTGACGATCCAATAGACAAGAGTGTGGGTGATACGTGCCTCCGTCATGAGAACGCCGAGCCCTGTTCCGAACATGATGAGCAGACCGATCACTGTGGTGGAGGAGGAGATCGCGGCGGTATAGGCATTGGTCAGGGAAACCAGGTCCTGACCAGTCAGGAAGAAGCCGACGATGATGCCCAGGAACATGCCCAGATAATTGCCCTTTCCAAGAAGAGCAAACACAATGAAGATGATCAGCGGGAGCAGCGCCAGGAGAGAAGGGGAAGAGATCAAAGCCCAATTACCAAGTTCCACAAGAAATTCTCCTTTCTGTTCTCGTTTGCTTATGTGCAGGTGATCACAATTTACCGCAGCAACACTTGACCGGGGCGGGCTCCGGTTATGGAACCAGACTTCAGGGAAAACACGCCGCTTACCAGGACATGCTCAATGCCGGACGGGGCGACCAGGGAATCGGTGAAAGTACATTGGTCACAGACGGACTCATAATCGAACACAGTGATGTCAGCAGCCTTGCCTGGCTCCAGGGTTCCCCTGTCACGAAGCCCCAAAATGGCTGCAGGAAGGGCGGTCATCTTGTAGACAGCATCCTGAAGAGACATCAGTCTGTGCTCCCGCACTGTCTGCAGAAAACGGGGAAAGGTTGCAATGTTGCGAGGGTGAGGGCTGGGCAGGCCCTGTGTATCCTGAAGAGAGAAGGCGGAGCCATCACTGCCAATGGCGACATGCATGTCGCACATGATGGTATGGACGTCCTCTTGGGACATGGAAAAATAGATGGCAGACACAGTTCCGGAACAACGCGCCAAAATATGGGCAACAGTTTCGGCTGGGGTAAGTCCCAGGCAAACAGAGAGCTGGGAGACGGTTTTTCCGTGATATTCCGGCGCGCTTCCGTGGGTGGAGGCGACTAAAACAGCGTCCGCGCCGCCGCGCCGCTCCATCTCTTCTGCGATGTCCCGAAGAAGGAATGTGTCTGGGTCCGACACCCTGCGCAGCATGGCGGCAGAACCTCCGTCATAGGCCCGCCTGGGGAGCAGTGCGGCCAGAATAGTGGAGGTTGCGGTATAAGGGTACTGGTCACAGGTGACAACGGCTCCACGTTGCCTGGACGCTTCGATGCGCTCAAGTAAGCGGGGGGCCTGCCCCCACTGGGCTTTCCCCATTAGCTTCAAATGGGAGATATGCAGATGAACACCGGTTTCCTCCGCAATAGAGAGCATCTCTTCCACTGCCTGGAAGATATTCGGCCCCTCATTTCGCATATGGACGGCGAGGATCTTCTTATGCTTTTGGACCACACGCGCCAGCTCCCTCAGCTCTGACGTGGGGGAGAAACTGCCGGGGGGATAGATCAGACCGAGGGATAGTCCCAGGGCACCTTGGTTCAGCTGATCATCGAGGAGGAACTTCATTTGCTCCATTTCAGAGGGCGTTAAGGGGCGATATTGAAAGCCCACGATACCAGCCCGCAGAGTTCCCTGCCCGATCAGCGTCCCGAGGTGGGAAGGATAGCCTGTCTGGGCCACATGAGCGGCATATTTCTGGACAGAGGCATCACGGACAGCCTCCTCCGGCACCGGGATCTCGCTGATCTTTCGAAGATAAGCCGTCTGTTCCGCCTGACAGGATGGGAGAATGGGAACGGCAGAAACGCCGCAGTTCCCCACGATCTCCAAAGTGATTCCCTGCGCTACTTTACTTTCCGGAAAGACAGCAGAAAATGGACAGGTATCAGAATGGGTGTGAATGTCAATAAAACCGGGAGAGACGATTTTTCCGGTGACATCCACCCTCGTGCGGCAATTACCCTCCCACTGAGGGCTGATCGCGACAATTTTTCCGTCCTGAATACACAAATCAGCCTGATAGGGGGGCGTGCGTGTGCCGTCTATGATCCAGCCCCCGGATAAGACAGTATCTACCATAAACATCCTCCTTGTATTTTTGTGAGAGTTGGCGTCAGTTTTCTGTGCTTGTATCTCTCATGCCCTCTGCGGCCGGCTTCGCAGGGACAGGACGAGTGTTATGAAAGGGGAGAACGATGCCCGGAACTCCAGTTTATCCATTTGGTGTGAGCCTGCTTGATGGCGACTAAGATCGATTTGCGGGAGTGGCCCCAATAGCGGGCCTCGACCTGATGGAGCATCTCTTCGACCTGTGTGGAAAAGCTGTAGCCCACCAGAAGCTGAGACAGGAAGGAGCTGGTTATCTGGCAGAGCGCATTGACCTCCACTTCCAGAATGGTGCCGGTTTTCGCATCCACCAGGAAGGCAAGAAACAGAACCCTATGGCGCTGGGAAATGGGATTTTCTGTGGCAGGCCTGGAGATTCCGGTAATGTACAGCGTTTGAGGAACGGACATATCAAACAACTCCTGATATGGTTATGGAAACAAAAAAGACGCACTGACATTGAAAAATGTCAGTGCGTCCTACTTACAACGGCATCCGGGGTCACCGGGCCAATAAATAGTTCTGAACAATATAGATAACTCAGTTCAGCATCAGTATAAAATATTGACAATAATATGTCAAGAGAAAAATAAAAAATCAGCCAGAGTGCTGCGGAAGCATGCTCTGCTCCTGAAGAGTATGAATGATATTTCGGATACAGAAAATAAGGGCCTTTTGAGAGTGCCCAAGATACCGGGAACCAATATCTTGGATAATTGCATTGTAATCGGTATAAATGCTTCTGCCGACCAAAAGGCTTTTGACAAACCTCTCTGTAATATCACAGACAGAATTGATATCTGCATCATAAATTTGGCCTGAATCCCGGTCAAAGATGATCGGCAGAATGAGGTATTGGCTGGCGACAGTAATTGGGTTTTCTGCGGCAGCCTTGGCACAACCGACAATATAAATGGAATTCTTTGAATACTCCATTATCAGTCCCCCAACCATATCTGATCGTTTAAAATATAGCATAAATACACAGAACCGTCAAGAATAGGAACACACAAAGAGAAATTTTGCCACGGGAACACAAGACGAAATTGAAAACTCCATGTTTTTTGCCAAAGGACCCTTTGGACTGCCTGCAGCTGTTGGGGCAGTTCATGGAGGCGGACGTGGTTTTGGCTGTTTTACATATAGATTTTACAAAGAAATCATTATAAAATACAACTGTTAAAAAGCAGGGGTGCCGGGGCTGGGGTCCTGCACGGCAGGATCAAGACGCCGGACAGGCGGAGTGCGGAGAAGCGCGGCCATAGGAGGCGGGAGATGGTGAAAGGGGAAGTCCATAATTTTTCCAGAGGGAGCATCCCCCGCAATATCATGTCCCTGGCTCTGCCCATGACCGCCGCGCAGCTGATCAACGTACTGTACAGCGTGGTGGACCGGGTCTACCTGGGGCGTCTGCCTGGGCATCTGGCCCTGACCGGGCTGGGACTGACGATCCCAATCGTATCCATCATCATGGGATTTGCCAACCTGTGCGGAACTGGAGGCGCGCCGCTGTGTTCCATCAAACGGGGACAGGGAGACAATGAGGAGGCGGAGCGGGTGCTGGGCAACGCCTTCACCCTGCTGCTGATCTTTGGGGCTGCGGTCACTGCCGTCTTTCTATGGTTCAAGCAGCCGTTGCTCTACCTGTTCGGCGCAAGCGACGCCACCTATCCCTATGCCGACGCGTACATGACCATCTATCTTCTGGGAACGATCTTTGTGATGATCGGCCTGGGGATGAATCCCTTCATCACGGCCCAGGGGTTTGGCGGGGTGGGTATGATGACGGTGGGGCTGGGAGCCTTGGTAAACATCGTGCTGGACCCCATTTTTATTTTTGGGATGGGGATGGGGGTGCGGGGCGCGGCCCTGGCGACTGTGATCGCCCAGGGGTGCTCCGCTCTGTGGGTGCTGCGCTTCCTTACCGGGCGGCGGGCTATTCTGCGGCTGAGGGTGCGGAATATGGCGCTGTGTGCCCCACGGGTAAGATCCATCGTGACCCTGGGCCTGTCTGGCTTCTTTATGAACTTGACCAACAGCTTGGTCCAGGTGGTGTGCAACGCCACCCTTCAGGCCTATGGCGGGGACCTGTACGTGGGGGTGATGACCATCATCAACTCGCTGCGGGAGGTGTTTTTCATGCCGGTGCAGGGCCTGAGCAATGGCGCCCAGCCGGTGACGGGGTACAACTACGGCGCCGGACAGTACAGCCGGGTCCGCCGCTCCATCCGCTTCAGTGTGGCGGTGACCGTGGCGTATGCCGCCGCCTTCTGGGCCGTGGCCATGCTGTTTCCCGGCATGCTGATCCGGGTGTTCAACAATGAACCAGAGGTGGTGGAGGCTGGTATCCCTGCGCTGCGCATCTATTTCTGCCTGTTTATCCCCATGTCCCTCCAGATGGCGGGTCAGGGCGTCTTTGTGGGGCTGGGGCGCTCCAAGCAGGCTATCTTCTTCTCCCTGCTGCGCAAAGCGGTAATCAACGCGCCGCTCACTGTCATTCTTCCCATTTGGATAGGGACGACCGGCGTCTTCACAGCGGAGGCCGTCTCCCAGCTGATCGGCGGCCTAGCCTGTATCCTCACCATGTATTTCACCGTCTACCGCCCGCTGGGCAGCCTGCCGGACCAGCCCCTGGAGCGCGTGTGACACGATCGGAGCATAGGAAATGCAAAAGCGGACTGCACCAGCAGTCCGCTTTTGCGTTTGTGGTTCCAAAGCATCCGGCTTAGCCGAAGGTTTTGGCTTGTGGAAGATCAGTTTCCCAAAGTATCGCCATAAGAATGCACATTGTCTGGGAGTCGGAACTGTCCAACAAGATCGTCAAGGAGCTGCGCCTGGGAGGACAACTCCTCACTGGCGGCAGCGGACTGCTCACTGGTGGCAGAATTGGTCTGAACGACCGCGGAAATCTGATCCAATCCCACAGTAACCTGTGCGATTGCCGCTGAAATGGTATCCACCATTTCAGCTACCCTGACCATATCGTCTACAGCCAAACCGGCAAGATCTGTTGTCTTTTGGAGCGAATCCGTTACATTTGTCACAATGGCGTTTCCATTTTGCACCGACTCAACAGAACTCTCGATCAGTTCTTTCGTGGCCTTAGCCGCTTGGTCGGATTTAAAGGCCAAATTGCGTACTTCGTCAGCAACGACCGCAAAGCCCTTTCCAGCTGTCCCGGCTCTCGCTGCTTCCACAGCGGCATTGAGGGCCAGAATATTGGTCTGGAAAGCAATGTCCTCAATGGTAGTAATGATATTCCCGATTTTTTTAGAGAACTCTGTGATCTCTGCCATGGCAGTCGTCATTTGGAGCATCATTTTGTTGCTCTGCATGACCTGTCCACCGGCCTCCTCGGCCCGGGAGCGGGACTGTCTCGATACATCCGCTGTTTCGTCCACATTCTGAGAAATGTCATGTACGGTAGCTGCCAGTTCCTGTACAGAACTGGCCTGTTCGGTCGCACCCTGAGCCAGTGCCTGGGCGCCGTCCGATACCTGGGAAGAGCCGGCAGCGATCTGGGCGGAACTTGTGTGGATTTGGGAGAGCACATCGCTCAGCTTGTTCTTGATGCGGCGCATGGAGACCAGCAAGGGGGCAAAGTCTCCAATATACAGCTCCGGAACCCGGGAATCGACTACAAAATTCCCCTCTCCCATCTGGCTGAGCAGATAGTCAATATCCTTCAAAATGGTACTTAAGGCGGTGACAATAATTTTGGTGGAGGATACCAATTCGCCCACCTCATCGTTGCGGTCAAAGTCGGGTACGGGAGCCTCCAGATTTCCTTGGGACAGCAGATGGAGGCGGTCCGAACAGGCCTTGATGGGGCCGCCAATGCCAACTGCCAACCGCAGAGCAACCAAGGACGCGACAATGACAGCCGCGATAAGCAGAACAAGGGTGATAATGATCCCCAGGATGGCTGTGCCAGTAAAATCGGAGGTTGGGGCATTGATAGCAATGCTCCAGCCGTTGGTCTCAGGGACGGGAGCATACGCAGTAAACTTTGTCTCTCCGCCATAGCTGTACTGGCTGAACCCGGTGCCTCCAGCAATCATATCCGTCTCGATCGCGGCCAAATCGGCCAGAGATTTATCGCCTTTTGCATCTTGAATGGTATTTTCCTGATTGCGGACGCTTTCCAGATTGCGGTGGGCAATGGTGTTGCCGGTGGCATCCAGCATATAAGCTGTTCCGCCTTCACTTATCTGGAGGTTGCTGACAATCTCGTTAAGGAATGTTTCCTGGGGCACAAAGTAGACCACGCCAGCTACCCGGCCCCCCACTTGTCCATCCTGCCAGACTGGAGCGGAAATAATGATCGTCATCTCACCGGTAACAGAGGAGATCAATGGCTCGGAGACATAAGTGTTCCCCTGCATTGCGGCTTTGAAATAGGCCCGGTCGCTGTAATTTGACCCGTCGATCAGGCTGCGGCCCTGGGTATTCAGTAGGTTATAACGCTGAAAACCATAGGTATCTACCTTTTGCTGGAGCAGATCCTGCTTTTCTGCCAGGGTGATCTCCGGGTTGGAGAGGCGTGCAGTACTTCCCGTTTCTCCCACGATGTTCCGATATGCCTGGAGTTCATACGACACCCGGTCAGCAGCCACAACAGCCATTTCTTTCATGCTGGCCTCCAGCGTCGACTGTGTACCCCTATAGCTCAGGATACAGGAGGCGCCGCCGACCAGGATCAGGGAAATTGCCAATGTTAGGACCATGGACACCAATATTTTTGCCTTAATGCTCCTCATTGTTTCTTCCTCCACACGTTCTCTCTGTATTAACGTCCTAATAGTGGGTATCCATTTAAGTTATCGGCATAATTCGGCATAAGATAATAGCTGAGACACATGGCTATAGGCTTCGAGAGATAATATTTTACGGACAGGTGCTTCTGCGGCAACTACTTGTTGGGGGCCCAGAGAAAGCTGCGGCTGTATAGAACGAAAATTTATTCTATATATTTATATATTTTTAGCCGAAAAAGGGGGGCGAATAAAGCTTGACATCAGCGCATTAGTCAGTTAAAATTTTCTATTATGTGTGTGAACAGAGAGGAGAGAGAACCATGAGCTATATTATCGCAATCGGTGCATACCTGTTTCTGCTGATGATCTATGGCTTGGTCATTGCGCACAAGAAAGTGAAAACTGCAGACGACATGGTCACAGGCGGCCACCGGATACCCTTCATCATCCTGGTGGGAAGTCTGCTGGCCACCTGGTGCGGCGGAGGCGGCATCACCGGAAATGCCAGCATCATTTACAACGGCGGCCCGTGGGTGGGCGCCATCACCTTTGCCGCGCCCCCTATCGGCATTATCCTGCTGTATTTCATCGCGGGCAAGGTCCGCAAGTCCAATAAGGTCACGGTCCCGGAGATCATGGGCGCCCGTTACGGCCAAAGCGCCAGCATCATTTCCGCGGTGTGCGTCATGCTGGCCTATGTGGGCGTATTGGCCACTCAGCTGAAGGCGGCGGCCGACATTCTGGTCCTGCTGTGCAGCTCCAGCGGTGTGGAGATCTCCCGTGGGCTGGCACTTGTCATCTGCACCACGATTATTGTGGTCATCACAGTGGGCGGAGGACTGGTATCCGTGGCATACTCCGACGCGATCAGTGCGCTGATCATGATCGGCGGATTCTTCATTGCCATCCCCATCCTGATCAGTGTGGCAAACGCGCAGGGTGCTGTGCTGCCCCCGGAGAAGACCACTCTCACCGGCGGCATGTCCGGTTGGGAACTGCTGGGCTATTTCCTGCCCTCCCTGGCCCTGATGCTGGGCGACCAGAACATGCTGCAGCGCTTTGCCTCCGCCAAAAACAGCACAGAGGCCAAAAAGTCCAACATCGGCATGTTCATTGGCGAGATCCTGGTCATCGTCAGCATCATCGCAGTGGTGACCCAGGCGGCCCGCCTGTATCCCACGCTGGACACGCCCTCCAACGTGATCTTCCAGGTATCCGTGGACTATCTGCCGATGGCCTTCGGTGCGCTGATCATGTGTGCCTGCATGGCGTTTATCGTCACCACGGCGGACAGCTATCTGCTCTCCTCCGCCACCAACCTGACCAATGACATCTATGTCAAATATATCCGCAAGGACGCTACGGACAAGCAGAAGATGCTGGTGCTGCGGGGGACCATCGTGGTATTCAGTGTCATCGCGGTGGCCCTGACCCTCTATTTCCCCACCGTGCTCTCTCTGCAGATGACCGCCTACACCATGTACGGCGCGGCCATCACGCCGGCTATCCTGTTCGCGCTGTTCTCCAAGAAGGTGACCCCGGCTGCCGGTATTGCCGGCATCCTGGTGGGCGGTCTGGCAACGATCGTCTGGACGCTGATGGGAACGCCCTATGGGATACAGTGTGCCATCGTAGCAGTGCCTGCCTCCGTCATTGCCATCCTGGTCGTGTCCGCTGTGACACCGAAAGGGGAAGCCGCCCGTTCCCTGGATGCGCTCTATCAGGAGAAGTGATCGTAAAGCGGGGCAGAAGAGATCCTTCTGCCCCGCTTTTTTCAATAGGATCAAAATCAGGAAAGGAAGTGCTCTGTCATTATGGAGGACCCGAGAATTCGCAAGTTTGCTCAATTTCTGATCCGGAGCGCGGTGGAGCTGCAAAAGGGGGAGAAGATCCTTATTGAGCTCCACGGCAGCGAGACTGGACTGATGAAGGCGCTGGTCCAGGAGGCCTATGCGGTGGGAGGAAAGCCCTTTATCCACATTTTTGACTATGGGGTGGAGGGGGCGCTGGTCCAGGGGGCCGACGCGGAGCATATGGAGGAGATCGCCTCCTATGAACTGGAGCGGATGAAGGATATGGACGCCTATATCGACATCCGGGCCACGCCCAACATCAGCGCATGGCACAATGTCAGTGACGAGGCTCAGCGCCGTTACCGCCAGTATTACTGGGGCCCCATCCACCTGGCCCAGCGGTGCAACCACACCAAGTGGTCCGTGCTGCGCTATCCAAACGACGCCATGGCCCAGCTGGCCGGCGTGTCCACCGAGGAGTATGAGGACTTCTATTTCCGGGCCTGTCTGGTGGACTACGACAAGATGGGGCGGGCTATGAGGCATCTGGAGAAGCTGATGGACCGGACAGACCGGGTGCACATCATCGCTCCAGGGACAGACCTTACCTTCTCCATTCAGGGCATACCCTGCTATGCCATGCACGGGAACCGGAATATCCCGGACGGAGAGGTCTATACCTCGCCGGTGCGGGATTCGGTTAACGGACATATCACCTATAACTGCCCCTCCCCTTATGACGGCTTCCTGTTCCGGGACGTGTATCTGGAGTTCCGGGACGGCAAGATCGTAAAGGCCACCAGCAACAACACCCCATATATGAATGAGATCCTGGATATTGATGAGGGCGCCCGGTATATCGGTGAGTTCGCCTTCGGGGTGAACCCAGTGATCACCCATCCCATCGGGGACATCCTCTTTGATGAAAAGATCGCTGGCAGCTTCCATCTGACGCCGGGCAACAGCTATGACAACGCCTCCAACGGCAATCATTCCGCCGTCCACTGGGACCTGATCCAGATCCAGACGCCGGAGTTCGGTGGTGGTGAGATCTGGTTCGATGATGTGCTCATTCGGAAGGACGGCCTGTTTGTGCTGGAGGAGCTGAAGTGCTTGAATCCGGAGAATCTGCTCTGAGAAGGATAAGGAGGGTCATAGAATGGATACAGTTGTAGACCGTCTGATCCGCTATGCGAAGGTGTACAGCGAGAGCGACTACCATGCCGGGAGAGCGGTGACGCCCAGCACGCAGCGGCAGTTCGATATGGGCCGTCTGCTGGTGGAGGAACTCCACGGGCTGGGCATCGAGAACGCGGTGCTGGACGAGAAGTGTTATGTGTATGCCTCTGTGCCCGCCTCACCGGGCTGTGAGCATCTGCCCGCCATCGGCCTGATCGCCCACATGGACACTACCCCGGATATGACGGGGAAGGATGTGAAGCCCCAGGTGATCCATTACGAAGGGGGAGACGTGGTGCTGAACCGGGAGCAGGGGATCGTCATGGAGGCGGCCCAGTTCCCCGAGCTTCAAAAGTTTGTGGGGCAGGATCTGGTCTGCTCAGACGGGACCACCCTTCTGGGGGCGGATGACAAGGCAGGCATCGCCATGATCCTCCAGGCAGTGGAGGAGCTGCTGGCTGAGGGCGTGCCCCACGGGAAGATCTGCATCGGATTTACTCCGGATGAGGAGATCGGCATGGGGGCCAGCGGCTTTGATGTCAAAGGCTTTGGCGCTGATTTTGCCTATACGGTGGACGGCGGGGATATCACGGACTATGAGTACGAGACATTCAACGCGGCCAAGGCCACGGTTACCATTCACGGCTTCAGCATCCATCCCGGCACTGCGAAAGATAAAATGAAAAACGCCATCCTGATGGCCGGGGAATACAACGCGCTGCTTCCGGCCCTGGAAATACCGGGGCATACAGAGGGGTACGAGGGCTTTTTCCACCTCCAGGAGATGCACGGGACTGTGGAGAAAGCCGACATGATCTATATCGTCCGTGACCACAGCATGGAGAGGTTCCAGGAGCGGAAAGCGATGATGGAGAAAGCGGCGGCAGAGATTGACCGCCGCTATGGGGCGCACACGGCCGAGGTGGAGCTCCAGGACCAGTATTACAATATGCATGAGGTCCTGAAGGATCACATGGAGATCCTGGAACTGGCAGAGCAGGCCATGAAGGCGGCAGGCATTGCTGCCCCCACCCATTCGCCCATCCGGGGCGGGACAGATGGAAGCGTCCTGACCTACATGGGTCTGCCGTGCCCAAATCTGCCCAGCGCGGGACACAACGCCCACGGAAGGTTTGAATATGCGCCGGTGGAGTCCCTGAAGACCGGGGTGAGGATCATCAGGGAGCTGCTCTCTCCGGCGCTGGTAGAGTCCGTGATCTTGAAGAAGAAAGGCTGATGATCCATGTATCAGGAACGTATCAAAAGAGTGCTGGACTCCATGGAGGAGATGGGGCTGGACCAGATGCTGGTGTCTGACCCAGACAGCATCTGGTATCTCACCGGGTATGACGTGTTTCCCTTTGAGCGCCTGTTTGCTTTTTATCTCCGCCGGGACGGGCACCACAAGCTGTTTTTGAACAGGCTGTTCCCTGTGCCGGAAGCTCCCTATGAGCAGGTGTGGTCCTCCGACACCGATGATGCGGTGGCGATTTTGGCCTCCCATGTGGACGGAAAGAGCGCCCTGGGGATCGACAAGGAGTGGCCGGCCCGGTTCCTTCTGCCCCTGATGGAGCGCAATCCGGACAGCCGGTATATAGTGGCATCCGACTGTGTGGATCACGCCAGGGCCTGCAAGGACGAGGCGGAGCGGGAGCTGATGCGGGCGGCCTCCCGTATCAATGACACAGTAATGGAACGGGCGGCGGCCTTCCTCCAGGAGGGGATCACGGAGCGGGAAGTGGCCGACTATATCATAAGCCAGTACGCGGCGGAGGGCTGCGACGCTGTGGCGTTCCAGCCCATTGTCTCATTCGGCGCCCACGCCGCCGACCCCCATCATGAGGCGGACCAGACCCGCCTGAAGGCGGGAGACTGCATTGTCATCGATATGGGCTGCCGGAAAGACCGGTACTGCTCCGATATGACCCGCACCTTCTTCTGTAAGACTGCGGACCCCAAATACGCGGCCATCCATGACCTGGTCCGCAGTGCCAATGAGATCGCGGAGGGAATGATCCGTCCCGGCATCCCCCTGCGGGAGCTGGACATCGCGGCCCGGGAACATATCGCTTCGGCGGGCTATGGTGAGTACTTCACCCACCGCCTGGGGCATTTTATTGGCCAGACAGAGCATGAGAAGGGGGATGTAAGTGCAGTCACAGAGCTGGTAGCCAAGCCTGGGATGATCTTCTCCATTGAGCCAGGAGTGTACCTCCCTGGTCAATTTGGGGTCCGGGTGGAGGACTTGGTGCTTGTGACGGAGGAGGGCTGTGAGATCCTCAACCGCGTGGACAAGCATTGGAAGACGGTGGGCTGAGAGTGGAGTTCCCATAAAATGAGAGCATACTCTGTTTTTGAATCGGGATTGACAGCGGCTCCCGGGGCCGCAGAACGAACCATCGTAAAACGAGGCAAAAGCCTCCCCAATAAGGAATCAGCCCCGGACAGAGATCCTGTCCGGGGCTGATTCCATAAAAAGCAGCGTTGGCTTAGGACGGACAAAACCGGGGAATGCCGGCAAGGGCGCGAAGCGTTCATCTTGACCCTTGCACGGCATTCCCCGGTTTTGCTACTTCTTCGTAATGGCATGCATCAATTTGCTTTGCAAACGGCCTTTCATATATGGGTCTATCTGCTTATGGGGCTGCCCGCTTTCATCGATTATATTTCACCATACTCATATAATGCCCCCTGCCTATATTGTAAATTATACCAAAATTTATCTGGAAACCCTACTCTTTTCTAAAAAAGTGGTCTTAATCTGCGATTAGCCATTTGGCTATTTTTCTTTAAATATAACAAATAATCCGAACCCATTTCCTATCGGAAACAAGTTCGGATTATATTGGTTTGGTGCCGGTGGTGGGACTCGAACCCACACGATGTCGCCACCAACGGATTTTGAGTCCGTCACGTCTACCAATTCCATCACACCGGCATATTTGATCAAGTACCAATTAATTATATAACAAAAATGGGATGGACGCAAGAAAAAATTTTGCCCTTTTCCTAAGAAAAAAGAAAAATTTACAGAAAGCCCCTTGACAAGTTAAAGGCTTTCATGGTAAAGTAAAATGCTTTTATATCCTCATAAAAAGAGCACGGTCCCCCCATGCTCCACGAAAACTATAACATAGGCCCCGGAAGTTGACAAGAGGAAAGTTGAAAAAGGTTCAAACTGAGCCGGGTGTTCGCAAAGGCGCGGTTTGGCGCTTTTGTGCACAACGACGGGGAAAATGCGGAAGAGAGCCGGGAAAGGACCGAAAAACAGTAGATTCACCCCTTTCAAATCAAAGAAAGTGAGTTGATTTTTAGAAATGACGGTCAAGGACGTATATTACGGAAAGACCCTGCGAAAGAGCTTTGCCCGCTATCAGGAGATCCTGGAGATGCCCAATCTGCTGGAGATCCAGAAGAAGTCCTACCAGTGGTTCCTGGACGTGGGACTGCGGGAGGTCTTTCGGGACGTAGCCGCCATCACTGACTACGCCGGCAATCTGGAGCTGTCCTTCATCGACTACTCCATGGACGAGAAGCCCAAGTATGACGTGGAGGAGTGCAAGGCCCGGGACTGCACCTACGCCGCGCCCATCAAGGTCCGGGTGCGCCTGCGCAACAAGGAGACCGAGGAGATCAAGGAGCAGGAGATCTTCATGGGAGATTTCCCCATCATGACCAATTCCGGCACCTTCGTCATCAACGGCGCTGAGCGGGTCATCGTCTCCCAGATCGTCCGTTCCCCCGGCATGTACTATACCCGCACTGCGGACAAGGCGGACAACCTGACTTTCGCCACCACCGTCATTCCCTACCGGGGAGCCTGGCTGGAGTATGAGACCGACCTGTCCGACGTGTTCTATGTGCGCATCGACAAGAACCGCAAACTGCCTATCACCTGCCTGATCCGGGCCATCGGCCCCAAGACCGACGCCGAGATCATCGAGATGTTCGGTGAGGACGAGCGCATCCAGTCCACCCTGGAGAAGGATACCTGCAAGAACTATGAGGAGGCCCTGCTGGAGATCTACCGTAAGCTGCGTCCCGGCGAGCCTCCCACGGTGGACTCCGCTGAGAGCCTGCTCAACGGCCTGTTCTTTGATCCCCGCCGCTACGACCTGTCCGCGGTGGGCCGCTATAAGTTCAACAAGAAGATGGCTATGGGCAGCCGCCTGTCCGGCCACACCCTGGCCATGCCCGTGGCCGACCCCCGTACCGGTGAGATCATCGCCGAGGCCGGGGAGAACCTGACCAGGGAGCGGGCCCGGGAGCTGGAGGACCGAGGGGTCAATGAGGCTGTCCTGGATGTGGACGGCAAGCTGGTGAAAGTGTTCGCCAACAACATGGTGGATATGAAGAACTTCGTGGACTTTGACCCGGAGGAGTGCGGCATCACCGAGAAGGTGTCCTTCCCCGTGCTGTGCCAGCTCCTGGAGCAGTACTCCGGCGAGGAGCTGAAGGAGGCGGTGGCCGACCACGTGGACGACCTGGTGCCCAAGCACATCACCGTGGCGGACATCATGGCCTCCATCAACTATCTCAACGGCCTGGCCCACAACGTGGGCACCCCCGATGACATTGACCACCTGGGCAACCGCCGCCTGCGCTGCGTGGGCGAGCTGATCCAGAACCAGTTCCGCATCGGCTTCAGCCGCATGGAGCGGGTCATCCGGGAACGCATGACCATTCAGGACTTGGACGTGGTCACCCCCCAGAGCCTGATCAATATCCGCCCTGTCACCGCTGCCATCAAGGAGTTCTTCGGGTCCAGCCCTCTGTCCCAGTTCATGGACCAGACCAACCCCCTGGCCGAGCTGACCCACAAGCGCCGTCTGTCTGCCCTGGGCCCCGGCGGCTTGTCCCGTGACCGGGCCTCCTTCGATGTGCGCGACGTCCATTACAGTCACTACGGCCGCCTGTGCCCCATCGAGACCCCCGAAGGTCCCAACATCGGCCTGATCTCCTATCTGGCCTCCTACGCCCGGGTGAACCGGTTCGGCTTCATCGAGACCCCCTACCGCAAGGTGGATAAGGCCACCGGCAGGGTCACCGACGAGATCGAGTACATGACCGCCGACGTGGAGGATGAGTACACCGTCGGCCAGGCCAACGAGCCGGTGGATGAGAACGGCTGCTTCGTCAACAAGCGCATCACCTGCCGCCACCGCAACGAGATCATTTCCGTGGACCGCAACAGCGTGGACTACGTGGACGTATCCCCCAAGATGATGGTCTCCGTGGCTACCGCCATGATCCCCTTCCTCCAGAATGACGACGCCAACCGCGCCCTGATGGGCGCCAACATGCAGCGCCAGGCTGTGCCCCTGCTCCGGCCCGAGGCACCCATCGTGGCTACCGGCCAGGAGCATAAGAACTGCATCGACTCCGAGGTGGCCATCCTGGCGGAGGGGCCCGGCGTGGTCACCAAGGTGTCCGCCCGGTATATCACTGTAAGATATGACAGCGGCGAGACCAAGGAGTACCGCCTGACCAAATATCTGCGCTCCAACCACACCACCTGCATCAACCAGCGGCCCATTGTCAATGCAGGCCAGCGGGTAGACTATCAGGACGTACTGGCCGACGGCCCCTCCACCGACCGGGGCGAGATCGCCCTGGGCCGGAACATCCTCATGGGCTTCATGACCTGGGAGGGCTACAACTACGAGGACGCCGTGCTGCTCAACGAGCGCATGGTGAAGGAGGATGTGTTCACCTCCATCCATATCGAGGAGTATGAGACCGAGTCCCGGGACACCAAGCTGGGCCCCGAGGAGATCACCAGGGACATCCCCAATGTGGGCGAGGACGCCCTGAAGGACCTGGACGAGCGGGGCATCATCCGGGTGGGCGCCGAGGTGCGTTCCGGCGATATCCTGGTGGGCAAGGTCACCCCCAAGGGCGAGACCGACCTGACCGCCGAGGAGCGCCTGCTCCGGGCCATCTTCGGCGAGAAGGCCCGGGAGGTCCGGGATACCTCCCTGAAGGTGCCCCACGGAGAGAGCGGCATCATCGTGGATGTCAAGGTCTTCACCCGGGAGGCAGGTGACGAGCTCTCTCCCGGCGTCAACGAGGTGGTCCGGGTCTACATCGCTCAGAAGCGCAAGATTTCTGTGGGTGATAAGATGGCCGGCCGCCACGGCAACAAGGGCGTGGTCTCCCGCATCCTGCCCCAGGAAGATATGCCCTTCCTGCCCGACGGCACCCCCCTGGATATCGTGCTCAACCCTCTGGGCGTGCCCTCCCGTATGAACATCGGTCAGGTGCTGGAGGTCCATCTGGGCTACGCCGCCAAGGCCCTGGGCTGGAAGGTGGCCACCCCCATCTTCAACGGCGCCAACGAGCAGGACATCCAGGAGTGCCTGAAGATGGCCGGCCTGGCCCGGGAGGTGGGCTATGACGAGCCCCTGATCGGCAAGCAGCTCTATCTGGCACCCCAGGAGGAGGGCGGCGAGCTGCGGGCCCTCACTCCGGAGGAGATGGCGGACAACGTCCAGGTCCGGGAGTGGCAGAAGGCCGGCCAGCTGCGTCTGGTGGACGGCAAGAACTGGCTGTACGACGGCCGCACCGGCGAGCGGTTCGACAACCCGGTCACTGTGGGCTACGTCTACTTCCTGAAGCTGCACCACCTGGTGGACGACAAGATCCACGCCCGCTCCACCGGCCCCTATTCTCTGGTCACTCAGCAGCCTCTGGGCGGCAAGGCCCAGTTCGGCGGCCAGCGCTTCGGCGAGATGGAGGTGTGGGCCCTGGAGGCCTACGGCGCCGCCTATACCCTCCAGGAGATTCTGACGGTGAAGTCCGACGACGTCACCGGCCGTGTCAAGACCTATGAGGCCATCGTCAAGGGCCACAACGTGCCCCGGCCCGGCGTGCCCGAATCCTTCAAGGTGCTCATCAAGGAGCTCCAGTCCCTGTGCCTGGACATGAAAGTGCTGGATGCGCAGGGCAACGAGATCGAGCTGAAGGACGACGACGAGGACGCCTACCAGCCCGGCCGCCGCGATGACGACGACGATTTCTATTTCTCCGCGGAGGACTCCGACTTCTCCGCCGCCGGCTACACCCTGAAGGGGGAGAGCGACGACGATGACCTGGAAGTGGGAGAGAGCACGAACGATTCCATGGACGGAGAGGACTTCTCCGACGAGGATTTTTGAGAGAAAAGGGAGGAGATTGAACGATGAGTTATACGGAGTTTGACGCCATTCAGATTGGCATCGCCTCCCCTGAGCAGATCCGCGAGTGGTCTTACGGCGAGGTCAAAAAGCCGGAGACCATCAACTACCGCACCCTGAAGCCGGAGCGGGACGGCCTGTTCTGCGAGCGCATCTTTGGCCCCACCAAGGACTGGGAGTGCCACTGCGGCAAGTACAAGAAGATCCGCTACAAGGGCAAGATCTGCGACCGCTGCGGCGTGGAAGTCACCCGGGCCAAGGTCCGCCGTGAGCGCATGGGCCACATCGAGCTGGCCACCCCCGTCTCCCACATCTGGTATTTCAAGGGCATCCCCTCCCGGATGGGTCTGCTGCTGGACATCAGCCCCCGGATCCTGGAAAAGGTGCTGTATTTCGCCAACTATATCGTCACCGACCCCGGTGAGACTCCGCTGACCAAGAATCAGATCCTCTCCGAGAAGGAGTACCGCGACTACCGGGAGAAGTAT
>OLSG01000341.1_pt1 | contig 60190 bp, 71 predicted proteins | sample 1673041 | NCBI WGS metagenome assembly OLSG01 (sample SAMEA3136749, study PRJEB25190) | human gut metagenome | reverse complement strand
GAATGCAGCCGCTGGTGCAGACCCTTTCACATAGACCGCAGTGGCTACAGTCCTCCGTTACATAAAAAGGCTTTGTTTTCAGCCCCCTCCGAAACGCAGGATTGACGATTTTACTCAGCACTCCTGCGCCCCTTCCTTTCTTCACACGGAAGAAATTGCTCCAGTTCAGCCGGATGGCACGCAGGATGTTGTCAAGCGTTCTGTCTGCTTTTTCCAGAAGTGCATATTGCTCTGCCTTCGTCCCTGCATCAAAAAGCACCGTAAAGCTGTCCGGCATCACAACGGAAAAGCCGCTGTCCAGGGTAAGCCCGTTTTCCTGCAATGCCTTCCCCAGAAGGTCAATGGTCTCCCCTGCGGAAGAGCCACAGGTGCAGACAGCGAAAAGATAGGGATCACCGCTGTAATAAAGCTCCAGATTTTTTACGAAATCCGTCACCGTCTGCGGAGGAGCCCATGCGTAAACGGGAAAGACAAAGCCCAATCTCTCCCCCTGTAGCATAGTATGCTTGTAATTGCCTGCTTTGACCGCTTCTGCAATATCCGTCAATTCCTCCCCCAGAGCTTCGGCAAGCTTTTTTGCCACAGCATAGGAATTGCCTGTTCCGCTGAAGTAATAAATCATAAGGTGTTCCCTCCTTTTCAGTGATTTCAAATACTATTTCTTAAAGATATCATATCATATTTTTCGGCTAAAAACTTTGAAGAATTTATTAAATTTTCACTACATTTTATAGATACCTCCAAGCTGCGGAAAGTTTGCCTTTACACCGATTTTTTCCGATATTATACTAAGATGAGTGAAGCCGAAAGGGGAGAGAGCTATGTTGGAAAAGGCGTTGATTCTGGCGGCAAAAGCGCATACGGGGCAGGTCGATAAGGGCGGTGCGCCCTATATCCTTCATCCCATTCGGGTGATGCTTGCCTGCGAGGGGGAAAAGGAAAAAATCGTTGCCCTTTTGCATGATACTCTGGAGGATACCGCTTTGACCGCGGCAGACCTGCGGCGTGCGGGCTTTCCGGAGGAAATCGTGCAGGCGGTGTGCTGTCTGACACGCGGGCAGAAGGAGGATTACATGGATTATATTGCGCGCATCTGCGAAAATGCGCTGGCGGCGAGAGTGAAGTATGCCGATTTGCAGGATAATCTGGATATCAGCCGCATCCCTAACCCGACAGAGAAGGATTTTGCCAGAATCCGAAAATACGAGCAGGCAATGAAAAGGATTACGAGATCAATCAAGGGAGGACGGGAGCATGGAGCATTGGACACAGGAACGCTATGACGCGTTCCGCAGGGAATTGTATGCACGGCAGGAGGAAGCCTATCGGCAGTTTCATACAAAGCTGCTCCGCTCAGATTTGCCCGTCATTGGTCTGCGTGCGCCCCTTCTGCGGAAAATAGCGGCAGAAATCGCCAAGGAGGACGGCGCGGGCTTTCTGCGTATCTGTGGCAGAGGAACCTATGAGGAACGTCTGCTCTATGGCTTGGTGGCGGCGGCGCTGCCTGTTTCCTATGCGGAATTTCTGCCCTATTGCGACACCTATACGGAAACGATTGTCGAAAACTGGGCGCATTGCGATGGCTTCTGCGCCTCCTTGAAAAAGCGAATCAAGGGACATGAGGCGGAATTTTTCGAGCATATCAAAAGGTATCTGGCTTCCGAAAATCCGTGGGCGGTGCGCGTCGGGCTGATTCTGATGCTCAATTATTATCTCACCCCTGCATATCTTCCGGCAGTGCTGGAGCGGACAGATGCCGTTCAATCCGAGCAGTATTATGTCCGCATGGGACAGGCGTGGCTGCTGGCAACGGCTTGGGCGAAGGACAGGGACACCTGCAGGGCGTATCTTTCGCATCATCATCTGGATGCTTGGGTATTCCGTAAGTTCATTCAGAAGGCGTGTGAGTCCTATCGTGTTTCGGCGGAGGATAAGGCATATCTGCGCAGCCTGCGGAAGAAATGAAAGAGATTCTTTGCTTTGAAATCATGTGAAAAAGGTGTATACTAAGATTCTGAATCAATGAGAGAGAAGAATCGAGCGGAGGAGAAGTATGAGTTATTTTCCCTTTTTTGTGGAGATTGGGCAGAAGCGCTGTCTGGTTGTGGGCGGCGGAACGGTTGCTTTCAGAAAAATTGAAAAATTGCTGCCCTTTGGCGTGGAGATAACGGTGGTTTCTCCTTCTTTTTGTGCGGAAATCGAGCAGACAGAGGGCATCTGCCGCATCCGCAAAGAATTTCAGGCAGAGGACGTAGAGGATATGTGCTTTGTCATCGGCGCAACAGATTGCGAGGCTGTCAACGCGAGGATTGCTGCTGTCTGCCATGCAAAGCATATCCCTGTCAATATTGTGGATGATGCCGAAAAATGCAGCTTTTTCTTTCCGGCTCTGGTGAAGCGGGGCGCATTTGTTGCAGGCTTTTCCACAGGAGGTGCAAGCCCCTTGGCGGCGCGCTTCATCCGCGAGCAGATGGAGGATGCCATCCCCACAGGCTTTGCCGATGTGATAGACGTTATGGCGGAGGTGCGCGGACGCGTGAAGGCAGCCTTTGCAGACAGCGGAAAAAGAGAACAGGTGCTGCGGCATATTTTCCGCCTTGCCTTAGAGAAAAACGGGAATGTATCCCAAGCAGAAATCGAGGAAATCATAAGAAAGGAGGGGGAGCAGTGAAAAAGCTGAGAGTCGGCACAAGAAAAAGTCTGCTTTCTGCCAGACAGACGGAGCTGGCGCTGGCGGCACTGGCAAAGGTGCATCCTGCCTTGGAAACCGAAATTGTCCCCTTCCACACAAGAGGGGATCTGATTCTGGATAAGCCCCTCTGGGCAATCAGTAATGAGGGGAAGGGCGTTTTTGCGTCCGAATTTGAAGAAATGCTTCTGCGCGATGAAATTGACATTGCCATTCACAGCGGCAAGGATCTGCCGGTGCTTCTGGCAGATGGTCTGGAAATCATCGGCGTGCTCAAACGGGATGACCCACGAGATGTGCTTGTCATGCCGAAGGGGAAAAAGGCTGAGGCTTGTAAAATCATCGGCACGGGCAGCCTTCGTCGGGAGCAGTGCGCGGCAAAGGTCTTTCCTTGGGCAGAATGTCGGCTCATTCGCGGCAATATTCAGACGCGTCTGCAAAAGCTGAAGGATGGGGAATATGATGCCATTCTTCTTGCCAAGGCAGGGCTTGATCGTATGGGCATCACCGAAGCGGATGGCTATGCCTTCCGCGTTCTTTCCCCTGAGGAATTTCTTCCTGCGGCGTGTCAGGGGATTATCGTTGCCGAGGGCAAACGGGAATTAGCCTCTTTTGTCGGCGCAATGACCCACCCCGAAACGCAGTATATTTTTGAAACGGAGCGCGCGGTGCTGCGGCTTTTGGGTGCAGATTGCAGTGCGCCTGTGGCGGCGTTTGCCGAAATGGAAGGGGAGGTCATCCGTCTGCGTGCGATGTATGGGGAAGGCTATGCCGAGGGCAAGGCACCCGTTGCGGCGCGTTTGCAGCTGGCGGCGGAGGTAGTCGGGAGGTTGCGGAAATGAGCGGAACGGTTTATCTGGTTGGGGCAGGCTGCGGCAATCCCGATTTGATTACATGGAAGGGTCTGCGCCTTCTGCGGGCATGCGATGCAGTGCTCTATGATGATTTGTCCTCCCCCAAGCTTCTGGAGGAAACCCGGACGGACTGCGAAAGGCTTTTTGTCGGCAAGCGTTATGGCAGACATTCCATGCCGCAGGCGGAAATCAATGCTCTGCTTGTTGCCAAGGCACAGGAGGGGAAAATGGTTGTACGGCTGAAGGGCGGCGACCCCTTCGTGTTTGGCAGAGGGGGCGAGGAGGTGCTTGCCTTGCAGGCGGCAGGCATCCCGTATGAGGTGGTTTCGGGCGTAAGCTCTGCGGTTGCAGTGCCTGCGGCGGCAGGGATTCCCGTCACCCATCGGAGGCTTGCGCGCAGCTTTCATGTCATAACAGGGCATACCGCGGCGGATGGCGCAAAGACACTGACGGAACAGATAGATACCCTTGCAAAACTGGAAGGTACGCTTGTTTTTCTGATGGGTCTGCATCATCTGGAGGAAATCACAAACGGCTTATTGCAGGGCGGCAAGCCTGCCGATACCCCTGCGGCTGTCATTTCCAGGGGAACAACCCCTAAGCAGCGGGTTGTCCGCGCGAAGCTGTGCAATCTGGTAGCGAAAACAAGAAAAGCCAATCTCGCCGCCCCTGCCGTCATCGTGATTGGCGAAACGGCAGGAATGCAGCTTTCGGGCACAATCGAGTATCCCCTATACGGCGTGAAAATCGGCGTAACCGGCACAAAATCCATCACGAAGAAGCTCAGGAACCGCTTAGAGGAATTGGGTGCGACTGTCACGGAGCTGGATTACGCCACTCTCGTTCCCGATTGGGAAAATGAAGCCTTAGAACAGGCATTGCAGAGCATCACTGCCGATACATGGGCGGTATTCACAAGCCCTAACGGGGTTGAAATTTTTTTTCAAGCGCTGCAAAAGCGGAGAATCGACATCCGCACACTGGCGCAGCTGCGGTTTGCCGTCATCGGCACAGGCACAGCCGCCGCTCTGGAAAAGCGCGGCATTTATCCCGCCTTTCTCCCCAAAACCTACGATGTGGAAAGCCTTGCGAAGGGGCTTTGCAGTGTAGTCGGTGCGGATGAAAAAATTCTGATTCTCCGTGCGGCGCAGGGTTCTCCTGTCCTGACGGAGATTTTAGCAAAAGAAAAGAAGCAATACACAGATGTAAAATTATATGATATTGCCATTGATGCCGAAAAACGCCGCTTTGCCCATGAAGCAGCCAAGGAAATGGATTTTATCACCTTTGCGAGCGGCTCGGGCGTGCGCGGCTTTTTTGCACAGGGCGGCACAATGCCCCAAGGCACAACGGCGGTCTGCATCGGTACCTCCACCGCCAAAACGCTTGCGTCCTATGGAGATTTTCCTGCTCTGACGGCGCAGACCTTCAATGTGGATGGCATCATAGAGGTGATTTTGGAAGAAGCAAGCAAAACAAAAACAACCGAAAAGGAGACGGACAAATGAGAAGATTCAGAAGACTGCGCGGCGCAGAAGCCATGCGAAGGCTGGTGCGCGAAACCAGAATTTCCGCAGAGGAGATGATTTACCCCATTTTTGTGATAGAAGGGGAGAATATCAAAAATCCGATTCCTTCTATGCCGGGTGTGTTCCAATATTCCGTTGACCGCATGGATGAAATGCTCGCAGAGGTGGCGGCAAGCGGCATTGCAGGCGTGCTGATTTTCGGGATTCCCAAGGAAAAGGATGCGGTCGGCTCGCAGGCGTATGCTCCGGACGGCATCACACAGAGAGCCATTCGCCATATCAAAAAGAAGTATCCCTCTCTGCTTGTGGTTGCGGATGTTTGCCTTTGCGAATATACCTCGCATGGGCATTGCGGCTTAGTTGAGGGAGAGCATATTTTAAATGATGAAACCCTGCCCCTTCTGGCGAAAATGAGCGTCACGCTCGCGCAGGCAGGCGCGGATATCATCGCCCCTTCGGATATGATGGACGGGCGCGTGGCGGCAATTCGTCATGCTCTGGATGAAGCGGGCCTTCTGCATATCCCCATCATGGCGTACAGCGCGAAATTTGCCTCCGGCTATTACGGCCCCTTTCGGGATGCGGCACATTCCGCACCGCAGTTTGGGGACAGACGCTCCTATCAGATGGATGTCTGCAATAAAAAGGAAGCCCTGCGTGAAATTGCGGATGATATCGAGGAGGGCGCAGATTTTTATATCATCAAGCCTGCCCTTGCGTATCTGGATGTGGTCGAAGCGGCGGCAAATCGCTTTGATTTACCCATTGCCGTCTATAACGTCAGCGGCGAATATGCCATGGTGAAGGCGGCGGCACAGCAGGGCTGGATAGAGGAAAAGCGGATTGTTATGGAAAATCTGATTGCCATGAAGCGCGCAGGTGCCTCCATCCTGATTACCTATCACGCACTGGATGCGGCAAGCTGGTTGAAAGAGGACTGATTGCATGAAGAAGGAGAAAACAGCGAAAACCGAAGAAAACGAAAAGCACTGGGAGCGGGTGACGCAGGAATTTGCCCCCGTCTGCGATGCAGATTGCAGGGTGCTGATTCTGGGGACAGCCCCCTCTAAGAAATCTCGTGAGGTTGGCTTTTATTACGGACATCCGCAGAATCGCTTCTGGAAAATGCTTGCGGCAGTGACGGGCGAGAGGGTTCCCCAAAGCATTGCGGAAAAGAAGGCACTGCTGCTGCGCAACCATATTGCTTTGCATGATGTGATTCATAGCTGTGATATCATCGGGAGCAGTGACAGCAGCATTAAAAATGTGGAGCCTGCCGATTTGGAGCGGATTCTTGCCGTTACAGGCAGGGTCGCTATCCTCTGCAACGGCGGCATGTCCTATAAATTATATCGAAAATATCAGGAAAGCAGACTCGGCATCCCTGCGGTGCAGCTTCCCTCGACTAGCCCTGCCAATGCGGCATGGAATCTGGAGCGGCTCTCTGCGGCATGGGGCGAGGTGCTTTTGCCCCTTTTGAGAAAAGAGGAAGAATAGAAAAATTTTTCTTGACAGATGCCTGTGGTTTCCGATATAAAAATTATAAAAAACAAAAGAGAAAGCAGAAAGGAAGGATTTGTTATGGCATATATCCCTGTGGAATATCCCGCGGAAAAAGGTGCTTTTTACGCGCTTTTGAAGGAACAGCTTGAAAAATATACGGAGAACGAAACAGACGAAACAGCAATTCTTGCGAATGCGTCTGCGGTTCTGGGCATCGCGCTCAAGGACATTAACTGGGTTGGCTTTTACATGGTAGAGGGTGAGGAGCTTGTGCTTGGGCCTTTTCAGGGTAAGCCTGCGGTCAGCAGAATCGGCTATGGCAAGGGGGTCTGCGGCACAGGCTGGGCGGAAAAACGCACACAGCTGGTAGCGGATGTGCATTGCTTCGCCGGACATATTGCCTGTGACTGCAATTCCAATGCAGAAATCGTTGTGCCATTGCTGAATGATGCAGGAGAGGTGCTTGGCGTTCTGGATATCGACAGCCCCGTCAGCGGCCGCTTTGATGGCGACGATTTAGACGGTCTGGAAGCAGCGGCGGCGTTTCTGGCAAAGAAAATCGCAGGCTGAGCAAAAAAGATATGATGTAAAACTGTCTTGTTTTTCCGCTGTTTTGCGGCAGTGTCCTATGCAATTTGTGGGAATTGCCCGAATCAGCGGATTTTTTATTGACAGACATCCATTTTCCCGATAAAATACAACAGGAAGTGAATAAAGGACTTATCAAGAGTGGTTGAGGGACAGGGCCCTGTGACACCCGGCAACCGGCGGAAACGCATCGGTGCTAATTCCCCCGCAGCATTGCGGAAGATGAGATTGATGTAAAAGCCCTGCGGGGCTTTCTTTTGTTGAAGAAGAAGCAAGAAAGGCTTTCGGAAAAACAATGCAAACACGTCTCTCCTTAGAAAACTTTATTCACAGTCACTAAACATTTGTGTAAAAAAGGAGAACAAAAAATGAGCAGAAGATTATTTACATCCGAATCTGTTACAGAGGGACATCCCGATAAAATCTGTGACCAGATTTCCGATGGCGTGCTGGACGCACTTTTGGCAAAGGACCCCAATTCCCGTGTTGCCTGCGAAACCTGCACCACAACAGGCATGATTATGGTTATGGGCGAGATTACAACAGAGGCTTATGTTGATGTTGAAAAAATCGTCAGAGAAACCTTGACAGAAATCGGCTACACCAGAGCAAAATACGGCTTCGACAGCGAAACCTGCTCCGTTCTGACCGCTATCCACGGACAGTCCCCCGATATCGCACTGGGCGTTGACCATTCTCTGGAAAACAAAACAGGCGCGGATGACAGCGAATTTGATACAGGTGCCGGCGATCAGGGCATGATGTTCGGCTTTGCCTGCGATGAAACAGAGGAGCTGATGCCCCTGCCTATTTCCCTGTCCCATAAGCTGACAAGAAGACTGGCAGAGGTGCGTAAAAACGGTACACTGGCATATCTGCGCCCCGATGGCAAGGCACAGGTGACAGTGGAATATGAGGACGATACACCCGTAAGAGTGGATACCGTTGTTGTGTCCTCTCAGCATGATCCCGATGTGGAGCATAGCCAGATTGAACAGGATATCATCGAAAATGTAGTGAAGAAGGTCATCCCTGCCTCTCTGCTGGATGAAAACACAAAATATTACATCAACCCTACAGGCAGATTTGTTATCGGCGGCCCTATGGGTGACTCCGGTCTGACAGGCAGAAAGATTATCGTGGATACCTATGGCGGCTATGCGGCACACGGCGGCGGCGCATTCTCCGGTAAGGACCCTACAAAGGTTGACCGTTCCGCTTGCTATGCGGCAAGACACGTTGCAAAAAATATTGTTGCCAGCGGCATTGCAAGAAAATGTGAGGTACAGCTTGCTTACGCAATCGGCGTGGCACAGCCCGTTTCCATTCTGGTAAATACCTATGGCACAGGGAAGCTTTCCGATGAAGAAATCACAGAAATCGTAAAGAAAAACTTCGACCTGCGCCCTGCGGCAATCATCAAAAACTTCGATCTGAGAAGACCCATCTATAAGCAGGTAGCGGCTTATGGTCACTTCGGCAGAACCGATTTGGATTTGCCTTGGGAAAAGCTGGACATGGTAGATGTGTTCAAAGAAAGAATCTAAGCCGACACCCTAAGTCGAAAGCAGGCTTTCGACTTGTTAAGACAGAGGAATAAACAGACGAGTTCCATCAGCTTAAAAGCCTTGAAACTCGCTGTTTTCCTCGAGTGGGCGAAGCCCCCTCTGCGGATTCCATTCGGGACGACGCTTCGTTTCCCGAACCCTTCCGCTATTTGACAAATGGCTATATACGAAAAGCCTTCCATGAAAATGGAAGGCTTTTTTGTGTGATTTTAATTATATAGTCCCTTAATGCTGATTTCTCCACTGGAAAGTGCCTCGCTTCGTCCATCGGCATAGCGCACCCTCAGAGAAAAATCATCCCCGATGGCAACCGCAAAGGCAGGTGCTTCCTCTGTACCGCGTACAACGGTGATTTCCTTTCCTGTTGTGATGTTGTCCCTGCGGTAGGCCTCCAGATATTCCGTTTTTTCCTTCGGCCAAGCCCGACACATGCTGTCAAGCTCCCGAATCAGAGCGGCGGCAAGCGCTGCGCGGGAATGGGCTTTCCCTGTTTCCATTGCCAAGGAGGTTGCAATGTGCCGCACCTCCTCGGGGAAATCCTCCGCCTGTCCGTTCACGTTAATGCCAATCCCGATGATGAGGTACTGAATATAGCCGCTTTCGCTTTCCACAGACATTTCCGTCAGAATCCCACAGATTTTTTTGCGGTCGATGACTAAATCATTTACCCATTTGATGCCTGCACGCACGCCGCAGACCTCCTCGATGGCATTATTTGTGGCAACCGCCGTCCATGCCGTAATCTCCACGATATCTGTCGGCAGGGTGTCGGGATGAAAGAGGATGGAAAGATAAATTCCGTTATCCTGCGGAGAAGCAAAGGCACGCCCACGTCTGCCTTTCCCCTGTGTCTGCTCGTTGGCGAGCACCACCTGCCCGTTTGGTGCGCCCGCAAGTGCCAGCTCACGCAGACGGTTGTTGGTCGAATCCACGGAAGCCAGACATTCCACCGTCTGCATGCGCGCTTCATCCAGATAGGCGGCAAGCTCCTGCGCGGAAATGCTGTTCGGTACGGCATCCAGATGGTAGCCCTTATTTGTCGAGGAGGAAATCTCATAGCCATCCGCGCGCAATGCTTTTACGGCAGTGTTGACCGCCGCGCGGCTTACGCCCAGAAGTCGGCTGATGTGTTCCCCTGAAATATAATCGTTTTCTTTTCTCAAAATCGCAAGAACTGCGTCCTTTGTCATAGTATCACCTCTTGTTTATCCTACCATAGAAATCACAGACGGTACAGAGCCTCTTTTTCTTTGCAGATGCTGCTCCATTGACACCCGCCGCAGATTTCGCTCCGCTTTCCTTGGGAAAGGATGCGCTCTGCCACCCGTGCGGAAAAGCTCTCCCAATCCGAAGGGGAGTGTTCCTCCATGCCGCAAAGGGAAAGCACCTGTCTGTCATAGCTTTGCACCAAGTCTGCACTTTCGCAAATGCCGTTTGCAAGATGGGGACAGGCGGCACAAATGCAGTCCGCCTCCGCAACAACTGTAACGGTTGGGTTTTCCTGCTCCAAATATTCCAGAATCTGCGCCATGTGGGCAGTAAAGCCGGCGCTGTAGCCCTTTCCCTCAAAGAAAGCAAGGCACATCCCATGATGTGCCCGCAACTTTATTTCTACATTTTTCATGCAATCACCTTCCGGAAACGCTCCGTCAGAAGCAATGCAATCCCAATTTTAATCAGATCGGGGATAATGAAGGGAATGACGCACCATCCCAGAACGGTACCCAATCCAACTGCGCCGGAGGTTTTCGCGTAAACCACCATAAACCAGAGCGTCCCGATGGCGTAGCAGACTACTAGACCAAGCACCATGGAAATGGCAAGCACAATTTTACCTCTGCCGCAGATGGTCTCTATGCCCCACATCAGCAGAGCAGATGCCAGAAAGCCGATAATATAGCCGCCTGTTGTGCCGAACAGAACGCCGACACCGCCGGAAAAGCCTGCAAATACAGGCAGACCTACCAGACCCAGCAGGATGTAGACAAGAACTGCAAGACTGCCGCGCTTGCCGCCCAGAAGCCCGACTGCCGTAAAAACACCCATCGTCTGCAAAGTGAAGGGGACGGTTGTGGGAATGGAAATCCACGAGCAGATGGCAATCAGTGCGGCGAAAATCCCGATAAAGACAATATCTCTTGTTTTGTTTTGTTGCATTGTTGTTGTATTCATGTTTCTTACCTCCGTTTTTTGGAAGTATAACATAGGCGGCTTTTATTGTCAATGATAAAAAGTGAAATGGTTTACAATTAAGAGAATCCCTTTGACAAGCACCCGAACCGCCTCCTTCGGATATATTGAATATATCAAACCATTGAAGGAGGAATGGATATGCCCAAGAAGCTGACGGAAATTCCTGTGGAATGTCCTTGCTTCGTGCAGGAGGTACGGGGAGAAGGCTATCTGCGTCTGTTTGATCTGGGCTTTTTCCGAGACAGTCGGGTTTTGCCGCTGTATGAATGTGCGGGCGGCGGCACACGAGTGTATCGGGTGAAGGATACGCTGATTGCTCTGCGCGATGCCGATGCCGCGCGTATTTTTGTGGAGGAGGGGATGTAGGATGCCTGAGAAAACACGCCTGCGGATTGCTTTGGCAGGCAACCCCAATACGGGGAAAAGCACCGTTTTCAATGCACTGACCGGGCTGAAGCAGCATACGGGCAACTGGGCAGGGAAGACCGTCGGCAATGCAGTCGGGGAATTTTCCTTTGGCGCATGGCAGGCGAAGCTGTATGACCTGCCGGGCATTTATTCCCTGTTTTCCGAATGTGCCGAGGAGCGCGCCGCTAAGGATTTTATCTGCTATGAGCAGCCGGACATTGTCCTTGTGGTTCTGGATGCGACCTCTCTGGAACGCAATCTTCCTTTGGGGCTGCAAATTATGGAGCTGACGGAAAATGTGATTTTCTGTCTGAATCTCACCGATGAAGCGGAGAAAAGGGGCATTTCTGTGGATGATGTGCGTCTGGAGAAGCTGACGGGTGTGCCTGTAATTAAAATGGCGGCAAGGCAGGGAGTAGGTCTGCGGGAGCTTAAAGAAATGCTCCTTGCGGTGGCAGAAGGGCGAAAATCCATCCGACCCATAGGCATTGATTGGGATGCCTTTGCCCCTGAAACGGAAAGCGGCTATCATTCCGCGGAATTTCAGGAAAAGCGCTCCCTTGCCTTCCTCTCTCGCGCAAAGGAAATCTGCGATGCAGTGGTGCAGAAAAAAGAGGAACGCGATAGCCGCACCGAGCGCATGGATAAAATCCTGCTTTCCCCGAAAACGGGGATACCCTTCATGCTGCTCCTGCTGGGCGGCGTATTCTGGATTACGGTGGCAGGGGCAAATGTGCCGTCCGAATTTCTCATGCGGCAGTTCCATCAATGCGGTGCTGTGATGCGAAACGGCTTGCTGACATTGCAAGCACCCCTTTGGCTGCAAGGACTGCTACTGGATGGCGTTTGGCTGACGGTAAGCTGGGTGGTGGCGGTTATGCTGCCGCCGATGGCGATTTTTTTTCCGTTGTTTACATTGTTAGAGGATTTCGGTTTGCTGCCACGGATTGCCTTTAATCTGGATGGCTTGTTTCAAAAGGCGGGGGCGCATGGGAAGCAGGCATTGACGATGTGCATGGGCTTTGGCTGCAATGCCGCAGGGGTCACAGCCTGCCGCATCATTGAATCCCCCAGAGAACGCCTGATCGCCATCCTCACGAACTGCTTCGTTCCCTGTAATGGGCGTTTCCCGACGTTGATTTTGCTTTCGGGCTTTTTCTTTGCAAGGGGAAATCCTATTGCCGCAGGCGGCTTCGTGTTCCTTTTGATTGTGCTTGCCGTCGGCATTACGCTTGCTGTTTCCTTTTTGCTGAGCAAAACCATACTGCGCGGTGTGCCGTCCGCCTTTGTTCTGGAGCTGCCGCCGTATCGCCGCCCGAAGCTTTGGGATGTGATTGTCCGCAGTATGCTGGACAGAACGATTTTTGTACTCGCCAGAGCGGTGACGGTTGCCATCCCTGCCGGCGCAGTCATCTGGCTTTGCCAGAATATCATGGTGAATGGGCATACACTCCTGTACGGCATGGCAGCCCTCTTGGAGCCGCTTGGCGCACTCATGGGACTTTCGGGCGTAATTCTTATGGCATTTCTGCTTGGGATTCCTGCGAATGAAATCGTCATCCCCATCCTTCTGATGGTCTATAGTCAAAGCGGCACGCTGGTAGAGGCGGAGGGCATTGCACAGGCAGGTGCCATTCTCGCCGCCAATGGCTGGACATGGGTGACGGCAGTCTGCGTGATTCTTTTCTCGCTGAACCATTTCCCCTGCGCCACTACGCTTCTGACCATCCGTAAGGAAACCGGCAGTCTGCTCTGGACAGGGGTCAGCTTTCTTTTGCCGACTGTGGTCGGTGTGCTGCTCTGCATCGCGGTACATCTGCTTGCATTGCTTGTTGGTATCTTTTTTTGAAAAAATATTTTCATCAAAAAAAATTGGTGCTATACTAATCTATAATTAGAACAAAAGAGAAATGGGGGATTTGTATGAATGAGCAATTATATAAGCTACTGCAAAAGGCAAGAGAGGATGCAGAGCTGCGTAAACGCATCTGGGCAGTGAAGGAAGCAAAGGACCCTGCTTTGGCGCTGTGTGAGCTTTGCACTGCAGAGGGCTTTCCGTTGACTGTGGGTGGTTTGTTTTCCGAGCAGGAGGAATTTTTCTGCAACCTGTTCCGTAGCTGCAATGGCAGTGCCGTACAGCCCTTGGATGGCTGGGATGACCCCTTCGATATGTTCTTTGCCGCTATGGAGGCGTTGGAGAAATAAAAAAAGGCATGGCATGATGCTTTTCATGCTGTGCCTTTTTTTGTTCTGTTTTTTCAGCTTGCCTTCATTTCCAGCCGCAATCTGTCTGCAATCAGTGCAATAAATTCCGAATTGGTAGGCTTGCCCTTATGGTTATTGATGGTGTAGCCGAACAGCGCATCAATCGCATCCACCTTCCCGAAAACCTTGTAAAATCAATACTTTTATTGATTTATCAATACATTTTTCTGATAGTTTTGCTATAGCAATAAATTATTGTTCGTTGTGTTTTACTCTGAAAGTTTATTGGTATAATTTTTGAAGTTTATTGGTAAAATTTTTGTGGCTCTTTCTATAATCTTGAATGAATAAAGTATAACTGTTTTTGCATAAAAAGTCAAGTTAGGTTAAGAAGTAATTGCATATATAAAGGGCGTATCAATAAAGCAAAATAAAAGTTATTCTAGGGGTTTGAAAAGTTATAGGAAGTTATATGAGGAAATTTTAAAAAATTAGAACTATATTTTTGTTGATTTTGTATGTGGTATTTCCCTGTAAATTGTGTATAATAAAAATATAAATCTTAGTTTTTAAGATTTACAAGATGTTACGAATCATGTTAAAAATCGTTGTATTTAGAGGTTATAGAGCCTACCAAAACTATTTTAATAGAGGTTACGAAGCCTACCAAAATCGTTTTAATAAAGCAGATATTAAGTTATCTGCTTTTATTTTAAGGAGATATTATTATGGAATGGAAAATTGTTAATGAAGATTATTTGAATTATCTAAGGCATAATGAAACGAGGATTCCTCATTCTAATTATGGTGAAGATAAATACAAACCATTTTTTGGTATTCTTTTTGAAACAAATGATTTTTATTATGTAACACAAATTTCACATGCAAAGAACAGGCATGAACTGATGAAAGAAAATGTGGATTTCCATAAGATATATCATCCTAAAAATAATAAATTATTAGCGGTAGTTAATCTAAATTATATGTTCCCTGTGCCGAAATGCGAACTTGTAACTTTGGAATATAAAAACATTCACTTATATAGAACTTTTCAAAATGAAGTTGAAAAAAGCAAATATATTAGTTTATTAAAAATCGAGTTAAAACAAATAAATCTGAAAAATTTAAGTGTATACGCAAAAAAAATATATACAGAAAAATATAAGTTTCCAGATAGCAATCTTGCCAGACGTTGTATTGATTTTAAAGCAATGGAGAGATTAGCACAGCAATGGATAAATAATGGAAATACATAATAATTTCAACATGCCAAAAACCTTGATTTTACAGGCTTTTTGGACTGTTGAGTCAAGTGAATATATGAGGGGAAAACACCACAAAACTAACCTCTTGAAATTTCATACTTTTTTCTTTATAATAAGGATAAGCTGACAAGAAGTATGAAATATATCAGGGGGTGATTACTATAACACTGCAACAGAAAGTAAAAATTGCTTGTGCCCTACGAGAAATCAGCGTTGCTGAGCTTGGCAGAAGAATCGGTTTATCACAATCTAATTTTTTTCAACGCCTGCAAAAAGGCAAGTTCACAATAGAAGAACTTGAAAAAATTGGAGATGCTTTAGGCTGTAAATACGTTTGTTATTTTGAATTTGAAGATTTGAATATGAAAGTCTAAGCAATACTATACATGAGAATGTATAGTATTTTTTTATACTCACATTAATTATAAATTAATTATAATTAATAATGAAAAATGATTGACATAGAAATCAAAGTATGCTACACTACACTCGTATTAATAATGAATTAATAATGATTAATCATCTAATTCTATTAATATACTGAAATACGAGGGTTTAAAGCATACAGTTCCCCTGTTTATCAAAACAAAAAACAATAAGGTGTAATGAGCCAATGCAAAAAATCATTCGCAGAAAGGGGGCGTGCCGTATCAAATCTCTTTCATGCGTCAGTGGGAACTCTGCCAATGCAAACCCACAATAAAAAAAGAACTGGTGGTTGGAAGATTCAAAGAGGATTTACAAGTAATGGGGTGGGTTGAATTGTCCCGTTCTCAAGTACCAAAATGGTAGGTGAGGACTAGCTTGTACTAAGTTAAACTTAGGCTCTATACGGCACAGGGCGAGAGTGAACGGCTCCGAGATGGTAATAGAGGTATTCTTGAGAAAATCGGGATATCTCTCCAGAACTCAAGCCAAACTCACCAAAATGGTAATTTTTCAACGGCAAAAGTCAAGTGTAAATTTAAAAAAGAAAACAAAAAAAAGGAGAGTGCTTAACATGAACAAGAATGCAGCAACAGAAAGAGAATACGAATTTAGCTATGATACGTTGGTGGATATTATAACAGCACAGCAGGCATTAATTGAAGAATTGACACATACAATTTTTGCAAAGGAGAAAGAACTTGAAAAAAATACTGACCTACTTAATGATGCAAAATGGCTAATAGATGATTTAATGTATGCGTGTGAAATGAATGAGATTATATTTGACTTTCCAGAAAAGGATTTAAGCTATAGTTCATAAAAAGACACGATTTTTAAAGAGGATGATTTGCCGTTCTAAGGAGAAAGATGAGGAATAAGCATGACAATAAGCATGACAATAAGCATGACGGAGAAAGAAGCTCTGGAATATTTGAAACATTATTTTATGGAGACTGGAAGCCCCTTGAAGCAATCATGGGAATCATTGGAAGAACTTAGGAGACATTATGCAGCCATTGGTCATGCAATTTTTGCACTTGAACAGTATGTCAATTATATTGACAAGGACTAAATTAAAGTTAGGGCGTTAAGTTTAGAAGGATGATAAGCTGACAGAACGATTCGTTCAAGCGTTACAACTTTCTGCAACGAGCCGAACTCGTGACATCTTCCTAAATCAAACTTAGGCAGGTCACGGCAATTTTTAGCCACTTGTGGCGAAAGGAATTAGGTTTCCCCCATGAGTGGGGGAAAGATGGGTGGAGTCAGACACCCCTTACCGATATTCTTAGTAAAAACCACTCGTACATTTTGTACGAACAGATTGAACAAATGGACTTAAAACTTTTAATACCCCTGTCAATCCCTAAAGGACGAAATTCGTCCATCTGGAAGTTGGTGCGACGAAATTCGTCGGGGCAAACATTTTTAGGCTTTCATATCTATGAGTAGAAAGAAAGTGGGGTATATGCACTGATTTCAGGCGTTATCATTTTAGTTAATTGATTGTTTGACTAAAATATGAAAACGTCTTACAGGCTCATATACCCTATATTTTTATAAGGCGTGAGCATAAACAAAAATAAATCCATTTTAATGAAAACGCTATATGGTGTAAATTCACAAAATTTATTGCAAATTTTTAGTAAAAACGTATAAAAATTGCGTGTTTTTTGTCGTACCTAGCGTATTTTCACATGCCGAAAACCTTGATTTTACGGGGTTTTTGGTATGTTGAGTTAACCAATCTAATGAGGGGAAAGTGATTAATGACTGTTTTGGTCTTTTTAGTTATCAAAATAGAAAACTTATATGTGCCTCAGTGGTACGCTCAGGTACAACACCAGCACAACTATCCTCACCGCTTTTTACCAGATGCGGTATATAAGTATGGGCAACGTTGTAATAATAGATGTCAAGCCAGTCGGCTAAGAATAGACTGGCTAAAATGAAAAAAATGAAAAAGTGCTAAAATTTGCAGAACAAAATTGTAAGAAACGCCTAAAAATCAACGTTTGTGACACTATAATATTGGGCGTAATATGAGAGGAGTAAGCACATACAATCAAATCAAATGAAGAAATGAAAAGGAGAATGTTTATGGACATGCAATCTAAAATTAAAATCAAAGACTCCGTTATTGTTTTCAAAGCAAGAACTGCAAGGCAACTTCTAAAAGAGGGTTTTCACCTAATTGATATTAAACCTCTCAAAGAAGATACACACCGTAGCTTATTCATTTTTGAGCGCACAGATGAAATCATGGAACGTCTGAAGGAGATAACAATAACACCATTAGACTAAATTCAAACATACATAGTGAAGTATACACAATAACATACACACAGTCAAATAAAAAGCCTTTCTCGAAATAGATAGAGAAGGGCTTTATTTTTTATGCTCTGAAAAAAATTACTACATAAAAAGGAAATTTGTCAAAAATGAAAAAATTAGACAATATTGCAACAGGTGAGGTTTTCAAAAATTATTCCGCGCTTTGCACAGCATTAGACGAACCACAAAAAACAGGAAAATCTAAACAACTACAGCTTTTAGACTGGCAAAGATATTTCGCCTATGAGAAGCAAGGGCACAAATTTATTATTACGGAAATATTTGAAGAACCAAAAGAGAAGGTTAAGAAACAAAACACAAAGTACACGAGCAATAACAGAATAAATATCCAAAGTATGATTGACTTACTTCAATCGAATTTAGATTATACAAAGGGACAGTTCTACAGCTATACTTCTTGGTTTTGTGATGTTTTGGGGTTACTGGATAAAACAATTTTAAATCTTCCGTTTGCTGATAATTTATCAATACAACAAATTTGCGAAAAATATCATTTGCAAAGCACACAACGAGAAGAAATTTTAATACAGTACATTTTTTCAGCAAAGAGATGTTTACAGGATATATTCTTGAAATCTCTTGCTTATTTGAACAAAAAGGAAATTTGTAACTATCTGGAGTCCTACGAGTTTTTTTCGTGGCTGACAGAAGATAGAGAGAAAAAGAAAAATTCAATAGTGCATGTATGCTTTTCAAGTCCGTCTGATAGTGTACATATTTCTAACGCTATTTATGGCATAGAAAAAGATGTTTGCAATGAAATGAACGCTGAACTAGGGTTGAGTAAAAAACTTCATGGAAGGCAATTACTCTTTGTTATCTACAATAGTAAAAAACTGATTGACATATACCAGAGGAAACGCATTAAAGCAGTGCTGCAAGATGAATTTCTTTCAAAGTGTTTTGAGTATGCCTTAGAACTTGAACATGATTTACTAGCTAGTGATGTAGAATTAAAAAATTATTTTCGCATTGTATCAATTTCCGAAATGAAAAATCATATATTTTTATCGCCAACAGTTGCGACTGATTTACGCAAGGAGATTACAAACGCAGTCAGGAAAAAAGCAAGAAAAAACATACTTGATAAATTTCACTATTTAGAAATGCAAGGGTACTTGGATATTGTACGAACAGAGCAGGCACTATTTCTATATTGCGATGAAACCTTTAGAGATGATTCTGACATAGATTGGTATCTTGATGATACAGATGATACAGAGACAGACAATTACGCAGTAGAAGATACCAGTGCAGGCATACCATTCTAAAATTTGTCACCCATTAGAACGTACAAGGATACTACTAGTATATAGTACCTTCTAAAAAGTGACAAAATTTTTCAAACCTTTCAAAAGAGAGAGCGTAAGCGCAAGTAGACACGTTCATCTTTTGAGTGTTGGCGTAGCCAATGCGAAAAAGTGACGGGTACATTGAGCAATCCAACGTAGTTGGTTGCGAACCCCCTGTCAGGGACAACCATACAATCAAATGAAGCAATGAAAAGGAGAAATGTAAATGAAAATCTACACCAAAGAAGAAATTTTTGCTTGTTTAGTTACTTGTGACAAGTTCATTCGAGAGAACTCGTATAAGGCTAGAAAATGGAAAAATTACGGTGATTGCTGTTACGAGTCTTACGAGGATGTATACCTTGAACAGGCTGACAAGTGGAGAAGGTATCAAGCTGTACTCAGAAGTTTACTTAGCGCACAGTACACTTTAAAGGAAATCATTCGATACACTAAGCATTGTACGCAGTGTACAACCCCGGCTACACAAAAAGAAGTAAAGGAGATGGTTGTACAAATTCAGAAAAATGAATGTAAACTGTTAAAGTAAAATGAATTTTACTTGCGTCTTTCAGACAAGGGGACGGGGCAAAGCCCCGATATCCCTGTACGCATTCGCTAAATTTCTGACGAAATTATAGCACCTGCTACAGGTCTAACCTCTTTCTCTCTCTATTTAATGGCATTTAGGGGAAAAAGATTCCCCGAATACTAAAAGGGTAAATTGCTCCTATCTATCGTGGTAGGGGCTTTTTATTTTACAAGGAGGATTTTTTAATGTCCCAAAATTATGAGGATACAAGGACATATCAAATTGGAAAAACTGGCGAACAAATTGTTCTTGAGTTACTCAGAAGTTTCAAGAAGGTTGTCAGGGTTGATGATGTTTCTGATTTAACGCAGTATCAGGTACAGGATGTAGATTTTGTAGTTTACATGAATAATCATGGTAAGCAAACAATCACAACTGTTGAAGTGAAATCAGAACCTATGGCGGCTAAGACAGGAAATTTTTTCGTAGAAAAGAAAATGCGATATACAAAAGATAATTCCCGTTATCAAAGTGGTGTTGTGCGCAGAGGTTGGTTATATACCAGTCAAGCAAAGTGGTTTTTCTGGTATGTTGAAGATGAAGGGAAGGTTTATGCTTGCCTTGCTAAAAGGTTACGATGGTACATAGATAATTATTTTCCCAAAGAGCGGACATGTAATGATGGATATAAGATTGTTACAGGCTATCTTGTACCAATTCACGATTTATGTGAAAAATGCAATGTGTACCAGTGGAATGTAAACACTCCTAAATAAAATGTGTAAAAAATGCGCATAATAATGATTGACAAATGTGTAAATAATGTGTATAATATAACCATCGACATAGAAAAAGGTGGTGAAGCATTATTGAAAAGACGTGACTTAATCAGAAACCTTGAGAAGATAGGTTTTACTCTGGAACGTAACGGAGGAAATCATGATGTTTATGTTCGTGGTGATGATAAAGAGATTATCCCACGACATAATGAGATTAACGAACGGCTTGCAAAGGCTATTTTGAAGAAGTGGGGATTGTAATATATCCCCCTTCAACAAAATATATATCTTTTAGACATATAAAGGTTTACTTTTTTTGTGGTATGGTTTTGATTCCATACAATGAACTGACAAGAAAGGAGAATAAGCATGAAAAAGGAGGTTTATCCAGTAATCCTAACTTATGATGATGATTGTATCTTAGTTGAAGTGCCTGATATGGAAATTTTTACTGAAGGAAAAGATTTAACAGACGCTATTGCTATGGCAAGGGATGCAATAGGGTTGAAAGGAATTTCTATGGAAGATGCAGGAGAAACAATTCCGAGTGCATCTAAAATCACTGATGTAGATATTACGAAAAGTGAGTTTTATGTAGAAGGAAATACTTTTGTTACATTGGTTGATGTTGATTTTATTGAGTACAGAAGAAAGTCTGATAATAAAATGGTTCGGAAAAATGTAACTCTACCCAACTGGATGAGTATTGCTGCTGAAAAAGAACATTTGAATGTTTCTAAAATTCTTCAAGAAGCATTAAAAGAACGCTTGTTGACAACTAAATAAGAAAATTATCACAGGGATAAGAGTACTTGCAGAGATGTAGGTACTCTTATTTTATTGGAAAGGGTGATTGATAATTTTAGACAATGAACAATACAAACTCCTACAAGGTGATTGTTTAGAGTTAATGTAAGATATCCCAGATACAAGTATTGATATGATTCTCTGTGATTTGCCTTATGGGACAACTAAATGTGCTTGGGATGTGATTATTCCATTTGAACCGTTGTGGGAACAATACAATCGTATTATTAAGGATAACGGTGCAATCTTATTGTTTGGACAAGAACCATTTAGCAGCTATTTAAGATTAAGCAATTTACAAGATTATAAATATGACATCTTCTGGGAGAAGGAACGCCTGACAAATATTCAGCAAGTGAAGCGAAGAGTAGGTAAAACTGTTGAGAGTATTTCTGTATTCTATCGCAAGCAGTGTACATATAACCCTCAAATGGTGAAATATGATGGTAAGCCTAGAAGTAATAAGGTAAAGAATGGAACGCTAGGAGAATTGACTGATAATGCAGTGAAAAAGGTGAAAGAATATAAGGATACGGGTTGGAGGTATCCGACACAGGTATGGAAATTTCAAAGGGACTGTTTAAAAAGTAATTTGCACCCTACACAGAAACCTGTAGCGTTGTTGGAAGAATTGATAAAGACGTTTTCCAATGAAGGTGATACGGTGCTTGATAACTGTATGGGTTCTGGCAGCACAGGGGTAGCTTGCTTGAATACTGGCAGAATGTTTCTAGGGATGGAACTGGATGAAGGGTATTTCGAGATAGCGCAGAAAAGGTTAGAGGAAGTGATGGAATGAAGGTTATTCAAAATCTGCTAACTGTGAAAAGCATTGTAACACTAGTATTAACAGTAGTGTTTGCTTATTTGTCTGTAACAGGACAGGTTAGTGGAGAGCAGTTTCTAACCATATTTTCTATAGTGGTTGCGTTTTATTTTGGAACACAGTATCAGAAGGGTAAATAAATCGGAAGGTGATATAATGTTAAAGAATTTTTCTACCATTATTAATCTGGGCTTAGAGATAGGGTGTTATATTTTACTCATTATGTCTATTTGGAATAAGGATATGATGGGATTGCTATTAGCAGGATTTTTGTTAGTACATAATGAACTGATGGCTATTCGGGTTGCTCTGGAAGGAAACCAAAGTGTAAGAGAAGATAAGGAAAATGAAGATAAGGTTTGCTGATAGAACTTTTATTTTTATGAATTTTTACGGAAAGGAGAATGGATGATTATGCCAAATACAACAATACATGAAGAATTAAAACTCCCTCCATTTGATGAGCGTGGGAAATTTAGAAAGAGAACGGAACTGTTACCGATTCAGTATCAGGCGATTGCAGAGTTAGTTTCTGGGACAGATAAAACAGCAGTTTGTAAAAAATTGAAGATTTCTCGAACAGCATTATATAACTGGCTGGACAATGATGTGTTTGCGACAGAGTACAAGAAGGCTTGTGAAAAACTTTATAAAATGTCACTCGGAACGGCAATGAACAAACTCAATAAATTGATGGAATCTGGTGATTCTCGTACATCATTAAAAGCGGTTGAAGATATGTTGAAGTTAAATAGCTACCTAAATGCTAACATTGACATTAACAAAAATACCAACGAAACTATCACGATTAAGCTGTTAGATGAGGATGAACCAGAGCAGGAAGATGAATAATTTATTCGCAAAATAATTGTTTGGCGAATATATCAAGGTGAGTAAAATTAGAAAGAAACATTGATATATCAAGCATTGTAAAGGATGCCCTAGCTATTTGGAATGTTGCACAATAGAAAATTAGAGTGTGTTAGATGAAATTGTGGTTTTATGAGAGGTTTTATTGTGCAACATTACATGAATTTTGGATAGTAGGGGGACACCCCTTTTTTTAATTGATAGGGGCGCAATTTGCTACCCCTATGTATTACACACGAATTTTATACCAAAGTATAAACAGATAACCAAAAGAAGGTGAAACCGATAAATATACAATTATCACCAAAATTATTTAATACCGTTTATCTTCCATTCCTTAGCGATTATTCACACAGATATAATATTTACTATGGTGGGCGTGCCTCTGGAAAATCTTATTTTATTGCAGACAAGCTAATTATTAAAGCACTTACCTTTCAATCTAAAATGCTGTTTCTGCTCAAGCAAGATAACAGAGTGGAGGACACAGTTTGGCGAATGGCACTTGATTCCCTAATGAAATTTCAGATGTATGATAAATGTAAAATCAACAAATCCAATCATACAATCGAATTGCCTAATGGCTCTTGGATAAAATGTGTAGGGTTACAAGAACCAGAGAGAATAAAGGGTTATGTCAATGTTGATACCGTTTGGATGGAGGAAGCTACAAACTTTACTTCTGATGATTTTGAACTGACTGACGGGACAATCAGAGGTTCGGCAAAGTATAAAGAACTCTATTTGTCATTTAACCCTGTAACAAGACAAAACTGGGTTTATAAATATTTCGGCTTTGATACAAACATAGTACCAGAGGATACCTTTATTTTGAAAACAACCTACAAAGATAACAAATGGTGTGACTCTGCTACGATTGCCAGACTTGAACGTCTGAAGGAACGTAATCCCTCCAGATATAAAATTGAAGCCGAGGGGGATTTTGCTACATTAGATAAACTGGTAATTCCTTCTTATGATGTGCAAGAATTTGATTGGAAGGAAAAGCTGCACTCTGGAAACAGAACTTTTCTTGCTTTGGGGTGTGACTTTGGTTATCAAGACCCGACAGCTTTTATCGGTTCTGTGGTTGATGATGATGAAAAGGTACTTTATATCTTTGATGAGTATTACCAGAGAGGTATGTTAAATACGGATATTGCAAGAATGATTACAGATAAAGGTTTTCGCAAGGAACGGATTTTCTTTGACTGTGCAGAGCCGAAATCTATTCAGGAAATAAAACGCCTTGGTATTGAACGGGCAACGCCTTGTAAAAAGGGAAAGGATTCTATCAAACATGGTATACAGAAGATTCTACAATATAGAATTGTTGTACATCCTGCTTGCGTTCATGTAGTAGATGAATTTGAAAACTATTCCTATAAGAAGGACAAAAATACAGGAGAGTATACCTCTGAACCGTTAGATAATGGCTACTGTCATTTGATTGACGCTTTGCGTTATAGTCTGCAAATTGTAAAGAAGAAAGCAACTATTTTAAGAGCAAAATTATAAAGGAGGGTTTGCAACGTATTATTTAGATAAGAACACAACTTTGACTTTTGAAAAAGTTGAAAAATATATTGAGGATTTTAAAACAAGATGTTTACCACGCCTACAAAGGAATAAACGCTATTATGATAACAGAAACGATGCAATTTGCAACAGGACTTTCACAGATAAGATGAAACCAAATAATAAAATTGCAACACCTTGGGCAGAATATATCTGTACATTGATAAGTGGATATTTTGCAGGGAAACCGATTACATACGATACGGCAAATGAAGAATTAAAGCAAATTCTATCCTCCTATCTGGTAAGAGAAACAAGCCATAACCAGAGCATTGCAAAGGACTGTTCTATTTATGGTATGTCGGCAGAACTTTTATTTATTGGTGAAGATAAAAAGGTGCATTTTAAAAAAATAGCTCCTGAGTCCATCATTCCTATTTATACTACAGAGATTACGAAGGAACTTTTATATTGTATTCGTTTCTGGGAAAATACAGATATTCTGACAAGCGAAACCACAACCTTTATTGAGGTGTATGATAGCACCTGTATTAGCAGATACAAGAAATCTGTAAACGGTACAATTTCACTTGGCAGTGAACAGCATTATTTCAAAGAAGTGCCGATTAATATTTTCTATAATAATGAGGATGTTACGGGGGATGCCGAGAAGGTACACTGTCTGATTGATGGTTATGATTTAAGCCTGTCGGATACTGCTAATTTTAGAGAAGAATTAAATGATTCTTACCTTGTATTCAGAAATACAAATCTTGAAGAAACGGCAATTCTTGAAATGAAAGAAAACAGAGTAATCGCTATTGAAGATTCTGAACAGGGGATGCAGTCAGATGTAAAATGGTTAAATAAAGACAGTAACGATGCTGAAAACGAAAATTATAAAAATCGGTTGGCAATGGATATTAAAGCATTTTCCTGTATTTCTGAATTGGAATGTAAGAGCCATACAACAGCAACACAGGCAAAACTTTCTATGCTGGCATTAGAACAAAAATGCGCGGTCAAGGAAACTTATTTCCGCAAAGCACTGTTAAACAGATGGGAAATGATTTGTAGCTATTATAATCTGCTAGGTTGTACAGTCAGTACAGAAGATTTGAAAATCACATTTGTCAGAAATATTCCTCTGGATATGACAACGGTAGCCGATGCAGTAGCGAAATTTGCACCCTATATCAGCAAGCGCAGTTTGTTGTCACAAGTACCATTTATTAATGATATTGATAAGGAGATTGAAGCCATTGAGCAGGAAAACAGCTTTCAGACTTATGAAGATATTCTAAGTGGTGGTGCGGATGAGTAATAAAAGCTACTGGGAGCAAAGAAGCAATATAGCATATTCTTTGGCAACAAGGAAAATAGAAAAACCGTTGAAAAAGCTGTATGTCAAAGTATTCCGAAATATCAAAGAAGAATTGATTGATATATGGTGTGATATGCAGAAAGAGGAAATTTCTCAGAGTGCATTGTACCAGAAACAAAGAATGTTGAACCTGCAACAGCTTTTACAAAAAGAACTATTTGCACTTGGAGAAAAGAATATTGAATTACTACAAATGGGGTTGTACGAGATTAGCTTGCAGGGTTTTCAAGCAGTAAATAACTTACGAGGAGAAAACAGCACCTTTTCTTTCCTTGATAAACAGACTGCAAAGACAATCGTGGCACAAAATTATAAAGGTTCTGATTTTTCACATAGAGTATGGAACGATATGCAAAAACTGAGACAGCAAATAGAAGATTGTGTTGCGAAGTCTGCATTGCAGGGGCATGATGTGCGAAAAGTATCTTTTGCGCTACAGGAAAGAATGAATGTAGTTTATTCAAGTTGTAAGAGGATTGTAGTAACGGAAACAGGGCGCGTATTTTCCGAAAGCTGTAGAACAAAAGCACAAGAGCAAGGGTATCAAACATATTCTGTATTAGTAGAGCCTGATGCCTGCGATGATTGCATAGACGCTTTTAAAGGGAAACATTTTAATATCAATGAAAGCGTATTGCCTTTGCATCCACATTGCAGATGTTGCATGATAATTGATATAGACTAAAAAACACACTGGTAAAGCCAGTGTTATTTTTATGCCTTTTATGTAGGGGTTAGGCAAGAAAGAAACAACTATTTTAGGGATAATTATTTTTTGATTATAACTATTGGAGGGTTAGAAAATGGAAGAAAATCAAGATATGAACTTAGAGCAACAGGAAGAACAGCAGGAACAGGAAACAAAAACCTATTCACAAGAAGAAGTGTTTGCAATGCTGCAAAAAGAATCTGATAGACGGGTACAGCAGGCATTGAAAAAGCAAAAAAAGGAATATGAGAAGAAACTTTCTCTTTCTAAACTGGATGAGCAACAGAGAGAAACAGCCGAAAAAGATATGCGTATTCAAGAACTGGAAGAAAAACTGCGTGAATTTAACGTGATGCAAACAAAGACAGAAATCACAAAAGTGCTTACAGCAAGAAATCTGGATGTGCGTTTTGCGGATATTATTGATATTGGCGAAGATGCAGAAGATGCACAGGAAAAGATTGAGACACTGGATACACTCTTTAAAGCGGCAGTGAAAGCAGAGGTTGAAAAACGTATTACAGGCAGTACACCGAAAACGGGTACAATCGAACTTGGTGAAACAATTACGAAGGAAGAATTTAAAAAGATGAGTTTGGCGCAGCAATCTGAACTCTATCATAATAACAAGGAACTTTATAACAAACTGAAAGGATGATTTGAATAATGGCTATGACAACATATGAAAATTTTATTCTTGAAAATAAAATGACAGATTTAGTGAATACAAAACTTGATGCACGTTCCCTGATGACAACAGATTTTTCTCTTGCAGAGAGTGCAGGGCTGAAAAAGGTAGTCAATAAGTATACCTATTCTGGCGCAGTGGAACAGCTTGCCAAGGGTGCAAAAAATACAACCAAAGGTTCTGTTACATTTACACCTACAGAATATACAGTAAAGCGTTATCAACAAACATTTACTTATAATGATATGGAAGTGATGCAAGACCCCTATATTTTGGATGTTGCAACAAATGGTGCATCTGTACTGATGGCAAATCAGATTAAAACAGAATACTTTGCAGAACTGGCGAAAATCGGTAATACTTTTGAATATGATACTACATTCAACTATGCTACCGTTGTTGATGCACTGGCGCAGATTGATAAAGAGGTTGAAACCGATATGTTTATTATTATGGGCAATGACCTGAAAGCAGCTATCAGAAAAGATACTGATTTTATTGCATCTAAGCAAGGTGAAATCCTGTATACTGGACAATTCGGTTCTATTTGCGGAGTGCCTGTACTATTTTCTAAACTCGTACCTGCTGGCACTGCATACATCACAAAAAAGGATGCAGTCAAATTTTTTGTGAAAAAGGATGGCTCTGTTGAACAGGATAGAGATGTAGAAACAAAAGAAAATACTGTTGTCTATGAAAGACATGGCGTGATTGCACTGGTAGATGACACATATAGCTTGAAGATAACAAAAAAGACATCAAAAGGTTGATGATAATAAAAGGGGGTAACTCCCCTTTTATTTATACGAAATAGGGGTGATACAATGGAAGAATTTTTAAACATTGCAATAGCCGTTTTTGAATCTTACACAAAAGTTCCCTATGACAAGGGAAATCATATTCATGCCGTTACTGTCTCTGAAATGGCAAAATGCCACAAGGTAAAAAGTGGAAATGAAGGGTTGAACAGTATTTTTATTTCAGGCATTTCGGAAAATTATAATGAGTTTTATCCTCAATATATCATAACAATGTTAAATGCAATTTCAAAAAGAAGCAGGGTGAAATTTTTATGAGATATGAACCATTTAAACTGTATCAGAAAATCAAGAGCGTTGACACTTATGGTAATACAAAAGATGAGTATGAATTTTTACAGGAGATAGCAGTATATTTGAATGAACAGCATTTGAAAACGCAGGGAACGGATAACATCTATTTTGTAAAAGCATATCAAGGTGTTACACCTTTTGTAGGTTTTGAACTTGGGGAACAATATAAAATAGAAAATGCAAGGCATGTGTTTAAAATCACTTCCTTTATCTGTGGAAGATTGACACAAATAGCATTGGAGGAAGTAACGCAATGAATCATATTTCTATCAATATTGACAAGGTGATTAAAAAAACATTTCCAGATGCGATTGAAAAAGGGTTACAGAAAGCAGGCTATTTAGTAGAAAATTCTGCAAAAGTAAAATGTGGCGTTGCAACGGGTACACTTAGAAAATCTATCATACATGAAGTGGATGAAAATACTTGCTGCATCGGTAGTAACGTAGAATATGCGCCATACCATCACAATAACAACCCATTTTTAGAAGATGCGTTATCTGAAAACTATCAAGAGATACTGGAATGCTTTAAAGGGGTGTTGGATGATGCTACATGATATTTTAGAGATTTTGAAAGCAGATGAAAAGCTCTCAAATCTGTTACAGGCAACGAAAGCAGACAGCAAAATCTATATGTATCAAGGGAAAACAGATAATTGTATCAGTTATAGATATTCTGTGGTAAGTTCTGACGGTATTAAATCTCAAACGAAACTGGAATTAAACACAATCAGCACGAATTACGAAAAAGCAGAAAAAATAATGGAACGTGTGAAACAGCTTTTGCTGACTGTTGGTGATGCTAAATTGAATGATGAAATTTTAAATGTAAGCCTAAATGGTGGTGGGGTTCTGTTTGATGAGCAGACAGGACAACACATTCTAAAGGCTTACTTTATTTTTGTAAGCAAGGAAAGGATGATGTAAGGAATGGAAAGAATTACGATTGGTTCTGGTAAACTTTATATTGCCGAATTTGAAAATACTATTCCAGAAGATATAGAAATCGAAAAGGAAACAAATCTTTTAGGCTATATTCAAGGTGGTGCAACGCTTGTGTATAGTCCTTCTTTTTATGAAGCTAAAGACGATTTAGGGATTGTTTCTAAAAAGATGATTACCGATGAGGAAGTAACTCTGAAATCTGGTGTTCTTACTTGGAACGGTAACACACTGAAAAATCTGGTTGCTACGGCGAGAGTAGAAGAAGATAAAACAAAGAAAACAAGAACGGTGAAAATTGGCGGTGCAGGAAATTATAACAGTAAAAAGTATGTTCTGCATTTCGTACATGAAGATAAGGTAGATGGAGATATTCGTATTACGATTGTCGGCAGCAATGAGGCAGGGCTTGAATTGGCATTTGCAAAAGATAAAGAAACCGTTATCAATGCAGAATTTAAGGCGCAACCCCATGACGATAAAGGTACGCTTGTTATTTATAAAGAAACGGATAGCACAATTTCAGCGTGATTTAATGAGGTGGGTAGATTTAACCCACCTTTATTTTATAAGGAGTGAGTAGATTTGTTTGATTTACAGACAGTAGCGAATGAAACTTATGAAGTCAAATGGTTAGACGGTTCTGTTTTAAAACTGCATAAACCAACAAGAGCGATGGAACTATCTTTTTTGCAAATGAGAGAAGAACACATTGACGAAAAACAAGCACAGGCTATTTTCTACAATTTAATGTTTCGGATTTTTGAGCGCAGAGAAGATGTTTATATTGAAAAAAAGGGTTTACTGAATAAATTGAGAAACAAAAAGGAACTGCTTGTTATTACTGAAGAAGAGATTGAGAAAATTCCTTATGATGCTCTATTTGCAATTTTACAGGAATATTTTGATTTCTATTATAAGTCCTTGAAGATGGGGGAATAAAAATCCCCTGTCTGCCCTCTGGGGCGGGGGATGAAAGCAAGGAATATCTGATAACAGAAACAGAGGAGATAAAAACCGTATCAATATATACGGGATTTGATTTTGAAAAATGTCTTTCTCTTGATATGAGAACCTTTAAATGTTTATTTCGGGATGCGTTTATTTATCAAATGAAACAGACAGAGGAAGGGCGAGCATATCTTGAAGATTGTTGGATATTAGAACGGACACAGCCAGACAGAAAGGCACTAAGAGAAAATTTTGGAGGTGATATTGTTTGATTGATTTAGGTACTTTGGTTGCAAAAATACAGGTTGATAGTGGAAACAGTATCAGTGATTTGCAGAATTTTCAAAAAAATGTAGAAAATGCCAAAAATAAAAGTACTGGGTTAAAGGATACTTTAAAGAAACTTGCGGCAGGGTTTGCGCTTGGTGCGGCAATTAAAAAAACGGCTGATGCTGTTGTGGGGTGCGTAAAAAGGGCTGATGAGCTGAAAGAAAGCCTAAATACGTTGCAGACACAAACAGGCGCAACAGATGAAGAAATGCAAGGGTTAGGAGATTCCTTAAAAAACATCTATGCTGATAACTATGGAGAATCTTTTGATGATATTGCCGTAGCTTTGGCAGAAGTGAAAAACCAAACGAATTTAACAGGTACGGAGTTGGAACGTACCACAGAAAACGCGCTTGCTTTAAGTGATACCTTCGATTTTGAGATACAGGAAAGCACCAGAGCAGCCGATATGATGATGAAACAATTTGGTGTTACCTCTGATGAAGCATTTAATTTGATTGCACAGGGGGCGCAGAACGGACTAGATAAGAACGGCAATTTGTTAGATTCTATTAACGAATACTCTGTACATTTTAAACAGCTTGGTTTTGATGCAGAAGATATGTTTAATATGTTTTCAAACGGTGCAAAAGCTGGTGTATTTGATGTTGACAAATTGGGTGACGCAGTAAAAGAATTTGGTATTCGTTGCAAAGATGGCAGTAACACAACAATAGAAGCGTTTGAGAGTTTAGGCTTTAATGCGGATGAACTGCAACAGAAGTTTGCGCAAGGCGGAGAATCTGCACAGGATGCCTTTCAAGAGGTTGTGACAGCTTTAAACAACTGTGATGATGAAGTTGTGAAGAATACCGCAGGCGTTAATTTGTTTGGTACGATGTGGGAGGACATGGGTGCAGATGCCGTGAAAGCCCTAACGGATACAAACGGAGAATTTGATAAAACAGCAGACAATTTGAACAAGATTAAAGAAATTAAATATGACAGCTTGGAAAATGCGTTTGAAGGTATCAAGAGACAAATAGAAACGGGGCTTGTATTACCGATAGGAGAAAAATTACTGCCGAAGTTAAATGAATTTGCGAATTATATCAATGACAACATGCCCGATATTAAAAACACTGTAGAATCCGTTATGGATGGTATTTGCAGTGCTATTTCTTTTGTAACGGATAATTTAAATATCATTATTCCAATATTGGCGGCAGCAGTAGCAGGTTTTACGGCATTTCAGATTATTTCTACGATTGCACCATTATTTACCATGATACAAACAGCAATCGCAGGTACTACAACGGTACAGGCGGCGTTAAATGCAGTAATGGTGGCAAACCCTTTCGGTGCTGTAGCAGTCGCTTTAGCGGCACTTGTGGCGGCAGGCGTAGCACTTTATATGAATTGGGATACAATTAAAACAAAGTGTGAAGAGCTGTTAGCAAAGGTAACTGAGGTATGGACAAACATTAAAACAGCCGTATTTAATAAAATCGAAGAAATTAAAGATGCAATCAATGATAAACTTTCGTATTTCAAAAATGCAGGTAAAAATCTTTTCAATGCGCTTTGGGATGGTTTAAAAGAAGTCTGGAACAATTTAAAATCATGGGTAAGCGATAAGGTTGATTGGATAAAAGATAAATTATCTGTATGGAAGAAAGCAAAAGACAAGATGAGCGGTTCAGATGGCAGCCATAGAACAGGATTGCAGGAAGTTCCTTTTGATGGTTACAGGGCAATCTTACATAAAGGTGAAATGGTGCTGACACAGCCTGAAGCGGAGAGATATAAAAAGGGCAACGAAGGAAACAGAACGGAAAATTTCAACGTATATATCGGCACTGTTGAAAACAAAGACGAAAGAACTACAGAGGATTTCATGCGCGAAATGGAATTTTACAGGAAACGGCGAGTAAGTGCGGTAGGGGGTGCGGTTTGATGTATCAATATTTTATCTGGAATGGTGTCAATTCACTGGATATGGGCGTAGTGATGCTGAAAGCACCCTCTATTTTCATTCCGCAGAGAAAGATAAATGAAATCAAAGTCAGCGGCAGGAACGGTGTTTTGCATGAGGACGAAAAGACATACCAGAACTATACCAAGGATGCCGAATGTCATGTGATGGACAGGGGGCAGATTGACGAGGTCTGCGGTTGGCTGACGGGGTTCGGAGAGGTTATTTTTTCCAGTGAGCCTGATAAGGTGTATCGTGCATACATCAAAAATCAGATTGAGTTTGGCAGTATTCTGAAAAATATCAATGATTTTCTGGTGCAGTTTGATGTTGAGCCCTTCAAATACAGCGTCAATGCCGCAGGGGATGCCTTAGAATTGACTGCCCCGACCACCATCCGCAACAGCGGCACAGTATACAGCGAACCGCTCATTACGGTTTATGGCAGTGGGGATATTACGCTGAACATCAACGGGGAGGATTTCCCCCTGTACGGCGTGCAGGACAGTATCACCATTGACAGCGAAATGATGGAGGTGTTCAAGGGAAACGCCAACCAGAACGGCAAATACGGCGGCGCGGAGTTTCCGAGGTTTGAGGTCGGGAAAAACGAAATTCGCTGGACGGGGCATGTCAGCAAAATAAAAATACAGCCCCGTTGGAGATGGCTGTAGTTGTCGAAAAATGAAATTTATGGTATGGTATAAATGAAGGATTGCCAACTGGCGGTTAGTCACTTCCCGTGAAGGAGGTGACGCTTATGGTTACATACGAAGGGTTATTTACTTTTTGCTTAGTAATCATCGGAGTTATTTCCTTGTTTCATAACAAGAAATAATGAAAAAGCCGCCTAACCTGCGAAGTTAGACGGCTAAAACCAACTACTTGGACTAGCCGCCCTGCGAAAGGTGGCAATCCTTCTCTTATGCTTATGATAGCAAAAGAAAGATATTCTGTCAAGAAAGGCACATCTGAAAATAAAATGGATGTGCTTTTTTGATGCGGATTTTTTGGAAGGAGTTGGAAAAATGGCAAAAACGTATAATCGGCTGGAAATTGATGTGAACAAAAAGCCGACTGATATTATCACAGCGGTGCAGGCGGATAGCAATAGCCGTTATCTTGATGTTTCGTTATTCAATAATGGCGTGCCATTGGATTTGACGGGGCATGAAGTGAAAATTTTTATGGCAAAGCCCGAAGAAAGCGGCGAGATTTGGAACGATGGTGTAATTACAAACGCCAAAGAGGGCAGATGCGAGTTTCTGATGACAACAGAGGCATTGGCAAGGATGGGGCATTTGCAAACGCAGATTTCCGTTTGGAAGGACAACACAGAGATTTTGTCCACGCAGGTGTTTGAAATCAACGTGACAAAAACGCTGTTAGGGAACAGCTCTGTAGAATCCTCGAATGAATATGGCACATTGGTGGTGCTGTTTCAAAATTTGTATGAAGCATGCGCCTTAATGACAGATATGGTTTCCTCCTTCGGCAAAAAAGGAGCGGTTGCGGATGCAAGGGATATTGCAACCTTCTGGCAGGGCGTGGAGTATCTGGCGAAATATATGGATACCGATTTGAAGGGGCTGATTGAAAAAGCACTGGCAAACGCTTCTGTACAGGGTGTGTTGGATTTGATTGGTACATCTGGAGATAACGGAAATACAACGGTGTTTGGGAAATTAAACGGAATGGGTGCAATCAAAAGTATTCAAATGATAAAGAACAATAACGGTTTTAATGAATCAGATACATATTCTATTTCTGCTGTTAATCCAACAAAGACATTTTGTTATCTGCAAGGATGTACGATATCATATTCAAGAGGCAGTAAGATAAAAGCTTATGTTGCAAGTGCAACTACCGTCAAAGCGTGCGGTGATGGTTATGGGATAATTTACGTCATTGAATTTTCGTAAAGAGGGGGAGAATAGATGAAAAGATATGCACAAATTAACAAGAATGGATATGTGATTTCTGATAGTTACCTCTCCGATATCGTGCATCTACCGAATATGATTTTGTTGGAAAAGGGTTTTGATTTGAAAAATAAACGCTGGAACGGGATGCAATGGGAGGAATATACGCCCGAACCCATCCCCGAACCACAACTCACCGAAACTGAACAGGCAATTTTAGACACAGCAATCAATGTAGACTATTTGGTTTGCATGAAGGAATTGGAAATTTGAAAGGAGTAGATATTATGACATACGCAAGACTGAAAAAACTGATTAGCAGAGGGGCATACGAAAAAGAGGACATGATGAACAAATTAGACGTATTCCTTATGGCGAACCGCATCACAGAGGAGCAGTATCAGGAACTGGTAGGCATGATGGGGTGATGCTATGATTACCATTCACGAAAAAACAGCACAGACATTTGACACATTCGGGCTGGGGGCGTTGGTTCCCAGCCATTGTGTTGTGGAGGAAGAATTGAACGGGGCGTATGAACTGGAGCTGAAGCACCCCTATGACGATGGCGGCAAGTGGAAACGCATTGGAATAGGGAATATTATATGTACTCAAACCCCAAACGGAAAGCAAGCATTTAGAATATATAAAATTCAGCCAACACTTGACAATATAACGGTAAATGCAAGACATATTTTCTATGATTTACTGGATAATTACATAGATTCTTTTACTACGGGGAACGGTACACCGCAACAGATTTTAAATGGAATGAAAGCAGCCTTTAACTACACAACCCCTTTCACATTTCAAACGAATTTAACGGGAATAAGCAGTTTTTCTGCGTCCTCCTGTAATCCTGTTTTAGCCTTGCTAGGGAATGGTGAAGAAAATGACAGTATTATTTCTAAATTTGGTGGAGAAATCAAACGGGATAATTTCAATATTGCAATAAAAAATTCTGTCGGTATGGATAGGGGTTTTTATATTCGATACAGTAAAAATCTAAAAGGACTAACGATTGATGAAGATGTAAGCAATGTGATTACCAGAGTTTTTCCTATCGGGAAAGATGGTTTAAAGGGAACAACAGTAGATAGCAGCAGAATCAATGAATATCCCTTTCCCAAAGTAGCTAAGGTTGAAAATACAGAGTGTACAACAAAGGCGGCACTTAATGCCTATGTGCAGCAGCTTTTTAAAGATGGGATTGATTTGCCAACGGTAAACATTCAAGTTGATTTTCAGATGCTTACGAAAACAGAGGAATATAAAAATTATTCTGTTTTGGAAACAGTTTGTTTGGGTGATGTGGTGACTGTAGTCAATAGTAAAATGAATTTTCAGAAAAAAGCAAAAGTTATTTCATATATTTGGGATTGTTTGCTTGAAAAATATGAAAAAATTGAATTGGGAGATTTTACAAGCAGTATTCTAAATGCTATCAGTAGCAGTGAAAGAACATTGGCAGTCGCACAAGGAGCAAGCACAGAAGTAAAACAGATTTATAACTTAATTTCTCAAAAGGTAGATATTTCTGATAATGGCTTGTATATTTGCATAGATGGCACAAATAAAGCGGATGCAACAAAACTTTTTCATTTCGGTAATTCTGGCTTGCAGTATTCCAGTAATGGTATCAATGGTGCATGGAAAACATTGATAGATGTAAATGGAACGATTTCGCAATAATGAGGGGGTATTCTATGGAGAATGAGCAGATTGTTTTAAAAATTTCTGCCTTTGAACAATTTGAAAAGCAAACGAATGAAAAAATTGAAAAACTGGAAGAACGGCAAAATAATCTTGAAGAATTGACAAAGGCTTTCTCTGTCATGCAGAATGAACAGGAACACATTAAAACGGATGTAGGGGAAATTAAAGAGGATGTGAAACAGCTCGTTTCTAAGCCTGCAAAAAGATATGATGCTATCATTGATAAAGTGGTTTTATCTCTGGTTGGTGCTTTTGTCGGGTTTGTGTTATGCAAGATTGGAATGTAAGGGGTAACGAATTGTTACCCCATTTTTTTACTTTTTCTTCATAACGGACAAAGGGCTAAATGCCTGATATGTTTGTCTAATATCATCTGTAGTTAAATCAAGATACGCTTTTTCTGTTACAACAACGCTACTATGTCCTAAAATTTTAGAAAGTACATAAATATTACCTCCTGCCATTAAAAAGCGTTTTGCAAAGTTATTTCTTAAACAGTGTGGGGTTATATTTTCCAATCCGACACGCTTAATATATTTTCTGAAATTGCTCTCAAAATATGTATTTTTCAGTTTGTTCCCTCTTGAAGTACTAAATAAAAAGTCACTCTCTGTATATAAATCTTTAAATTTTAACCATTGGCGGAGAATCTTAGCCATTTCGGAAGAATAAAAAACATAACGGCTTTGCTTGCCTTTCGTGTGTTCGGCAGGCAGGAAAATACATCTTTTAATTAAATCAATATCCTTTACCTGAATAAGCAAACATTCTGTAATTCTCATACCAGTATCAAAAAGAAGATTGATAATAACAAAATCACGCCTTTCGGAAAAAACATCTAAATTCATAGCACGAAGCAGAGTATTATATTGCTCATCTGTGATGAAATTCTTGGGTGTGCGTTTGTTTGGCAGTTGTTTGATTTTTCGCATGGGATTTTCCTTTATCAAGTCAAGTTCGTAACAGTAAGAGCAAAAAGCCTTTAAATTCCGAATATAATTATTGATGGTTGTAGTAGAAACGGGTTTGCCTAAATCTGTCCTATTTTCAGGAAAGTTGGAATATCTCGATGTTTCATTTCCAACAACCTCATATTTTCCCCTTGTCTGTAGGGAATGAATATATTTTGTTATAACTGTAGCAGTGATTTTATCTACGTTATCAATCTTATTATCATACGCCCAACGCTCAAAAAGTTTTAAACTTTGTTCATAACTTTTCAATGTTTTTCTGGCGAGGTTTTTACTTTTGCAAAATAAAAGATAGTCCTCAATATGAAAATATAATTCTGATAGTTGCATAAAAATAAACCCCCTAGTCAAAAATATCTCGAAAAATTGTATACCGATAAACTAAGAGGTTTATAGCTTTAGACTCTAATAATTTATAGCTTTGAAATCAAGCAATTTCAAAAAATATATGATTGGTAATTTTTGTAAAACGCTGAAAGTGTTGATTTTATTGGGCTTTCTGGGTTTGATACATGCGCATCTCAAGCCTAATGCGGTCACTTATCAATGCAATAAATTCCGAATTGGTCGGCTTGCCCTTATGGTTATTGATTGTGTAGCCGAACAGCGCATCAATCGCATCCACCTTCCCGCGGTTCCATGCAACCTCAATCGCATGGCGAATGGCGCGTTCCACACGGCTGGGCGTGGTGTTGCATTTTTTTGCGATGGAAGGATACAGTTCCTTCGTGATATAATTCAGCACATCCATATCGTTGACACTCATGATGATTGCCTCGCGCATGTAATGATAGCCGCGAATATGTGCCGGCACGCCGATTTCATGCAGAATATTCGTCACCTTTGTTTCTAGGTCGTACACGGCAGTGTTTGCGGTAATGGGGGCAACGGCTTTCAGAAGCGGCTTCTGCTCCTGCATCAGCTGGCGAATCCGCTGTGTCAGCGCATCCATGTCAAAGGGCTTCACCATGTAATAGCTTGCACCTAAGTCCAGTGCCTTCTGCACCACCTTGTCCTGACTCAGCGCAGAAAGAATGATTGTGATCGGGCGATCGTCTTCCTCCGTTTTTTGCAGCCGTTCCAGAACGCCAAGCCCATCCAGACGGGGCATAATGCCATCAATCACCGCAACATCCGGGTGCGTATCTCTGATTTTATTCATGGCATCAATACCGTCCATAGCAACCGCCACCACAGTAATGTCCTCTTGTTTATTCAAATGATCGACGATGATGTCGCAAAAATCCTTATTGTCATCCGCCAAAAGCACTTTTATTGTATTTTGATTCAAAATAATCCCTCCCGTTGTAGCTTCCTGAATGTTTATGCAGAACTTCCTTGCTTTTGGGTTGATTATAGTATAGAAAATTTCCCCCGACAAGAACCATTCGTAGGACAAAAAAAGCCCGAAATGACAAGAAAAACCAAGATTTTCCGATTTTTCTCGAATCCGCGTAAAAAGCCTGCCGTATGCCGTCGAAGGATGCATACTGAATTGGTAATAATTGGCAGAAAAAGGGAGATAATGCGGACGAAAATCTGTGAAAAAGAAGTCAATTTATGAAAAAACCTCATCTGTTTCAGATGAGGTTTCCTGGTTTTTGATTATATGCTTGCTTTTTTTTGTGCGATTTTGTCGGTCAGTGCGGCAAATTCCTCTAAGCCCAATGCTTCCCCGCGCACCCGCGTATCCCAGCCAAGCTCCTCCAGAAGCTCCGCCAACTCCTCCTTGCTGAAGCCGAGGTTGCCCAGATGAAACAGGCAGTTCATCAATGTCTTTCTGCGCTGCCCAAAGGCACATTTCACCAGATGGAAAAATAGCTTTTCATCGGCTGTTTTTACCTTTCTCTCAGGCAGAACCTTTAGCGTAATCACCGCAGAAGCCACCTTCGGGCGCGGCATGAAGCATGCCGGCTGCACAATCATGTCCAGCTTGGCATCACAGTAATACTGCACCGCAATGGAAAGCGCGCCGTATTCCTTTTCCTTCGGGCGTGCCTGCATCCGCTCCGCCACCTCCTTCTGCACCATAACGGTGATGCTGTCCACATGACGTTCGTTTTCCAGAAGGTCCATGATAATCGGCGTGGTGATGTAATAGGGCAGGTTTGCAACGACCTTAATCGGTCTGCCGCCGTTTTTTTCGCGGATGATGGCATCAATATCCGTTTTCAGAATATCCTGATTCAGAATCTCGATATTGTCATAGTCCTCCAGGGTCTGCTTCAGAATGGGAATCAGCGTATTGTCGATTTCCACCGCAACCACCTGTCCTGCATTTTCTGCCAGAACCTGCGTCAGAGAGCCGATGCCGGGGCCGATTTCCAGCACACAGTCCTCTTTAGTTACGCCTGCGCAGGCGGCAATGTTGTCCAGAATATTGGAATCAATCAGAAAATTCTGACCAAAATTTTTCTTAAATGCAAAGCGGTTCGCTTCGATAATCTCTTTTGTTTTGCTGGGGGTTGAAATTCTTTCTGCCATGTTTTTCTCCTTTTAGATAATATTGCCGAGGATGCCGAAGCTGAGCACAGAAACAATCATGCCTGCCGTCAGAACGCCAAGCATAATGACGGGGAAGGTCTTTTTGGGGTCCATGTGCAGAAGTGCGCTGATGAGTGCGCCCATCCATGCACCCGTCCCCGGCAGGGGCAGGGCAACGAAAAGATAGACCCCCCAATAGGCGTATTTTCGGATTTTGTCACTTTTCGCATCTGCCTTCCGCTCGCACCATTCCACCAAACCGTGCAGAGGTGTTTTTTTCAGTACGCGAAAGATAAAGCGGATGAATAACAAAATAAAGGGAATCGGCAAAAGGTTCCCGATATATGCAATGATGAAGGTGGGCAGCCAGTGCATCCCCATTGCAAAGCCTGCAATAATGCCGCCGCGCAGCTCCAGAATCGGCAGCAGCGAAACGATGAATACAATCATCTCTCTGGAAACGCTGCCCGATAAATGTTCTACAAACCATGTTGCTAGGGTTTCAGCCAAATCAATCTCCTCCTAATTCCTAAGGGGTTTTGTATCCGAATCTTCGGTTTTTACAACTAATATATTATACATGAACAGGGGGATAGGAACAATAAAGAATTTCTTAATTTTGAAGAATCCCTGCGATTTTCCGTAATTATTTTCTGTTGTTTTTGAAAGATTGTATTTTTTTCAGTAATATGCACGAATTTTTGTTTTTATATTGAAAAAAATTGTCTGATATGTTTCAATGTGAAAAAGAGACATTTGATTGCTTCAAAAAAACAAACAAAAAATATAAAAATAGAAGGTGAGAAGTATGACAGAAGAATTAAGAGCGCAGCTCATGGGTGTAAAGCTGACAAAAAAGGAGAAGCTTATTGCGGATTTTATACTGGATAATTTTGCGGAGGCGTGTTTTATTACCTCTACGGAGATTGCAAAACGGATTCACGTCAGCGATTCTTCCGTCATCCGCTTTACCAGAACGCTGGGCTACAGCGGCTTCATGGAATTTCAGAGGGCAATCCGCAAGGCATATACCGAGCGGATGAACAGCGTTTCCGATAATATCACCATTCCCTCGGAGCGCCTCAAGCTGAGCATTTCCAAGCTGGATCAGAGTGATATCGTGGAAAGCTATTTTTCCAATGTGATGCAGAATCTCAATTCCTGCATCAACCGAAACGACACCATTGATTTTGAACGCGCGGCAAGCCTGATTGCGGGCAGTAAGCGGAAATTCATCGTCACCTCCCGTGCGAACAGCTGCATCGGGGATATGCTGCTGCTCCTGCTCAAGCATCTTTTGCCGGATGTTTATGAAACCTCGCATCCTGCGCTCAATGTGATCGACCATCTCTGTGATATTACGGAAAATGACTGTATCGTCGCGGTCAGCTTTCCCCGTTATTCCGAAATGGATTTTCTCGCAACCCAGATGGCGTATGATGCCGGTGCGAAAATTATCCTCATTACCGATAAGGCAAGCTCCCCTCTGGCGCAGTATGCAACCCAGATTCTGACCGTCAGCGTGGATAGTAATACCTTCTTTAATTCCTATGTGGCAGTGCTGTTTACCATGGAGCTGCTCTGCTCCTTCATCAGTAAGAAGATGGGCTATTCCACGGAAGCCAAGCTGGAATTGATTGATAAGTATCTTTCAAAGGTCGGTTTATTCTGAAAATTAAGTCGAAATCAAAAAGCCTGCATTTGCAGGCTTTTTTGTATGCCGAAAATCGAATTTTAAGCGGCGGAAGGGTTCGGGGAACGAAGCGTTCTCTGACTGGAATCCGCAGAGGGGGCTTTGCCCACTCGAGGAAAACAGGGCGTTTCAAGGCATTTGCCGCCGGAACGCATCTGTTTATTCTTCTGTTTCAACAAGTCGAAATCCTGATTTCGACTTAATATCTATGGTTCACATATTCATCAATCAATGACTTTCTGCTTTCCTCCTGAAAAACCCCTTCCTCGCGCAGACAGTTCAATATCAGCGGACTGGTAGAGTGCAGAATAATATTTTCCTCCTCAATCACAATTTCAAACAGCTTTCCCTTCAGAAACCTGCTTCGCACCTTCACGAAATACGCCACAACGCCGCGGAAATCCAGCATACGCAGTGCTGTCAGCGTTGCTCTGTCCTTCCTGCTGTAGTAATAATTGCTTTTCTCCAGATAATCCCGTTTCAGCTCATAGTCCATATCTCTTGTTGTGCTGATGGTCTTGTTTTCCTTCGCCAGCGCGTTGTAATACTGGTAATTGAATAACGCCTTTTCTACGGTATCCATGTTGCGGAACGGGCCGATATCCCCGTAAACCACTGCTTCGTAGTTTTTCTGAAGATATTCCCGCTTTGTCATATCGCCCTTGGCGTATTGGTCGATGAGACTCTGTCTGTATTTGAAATATTTCTGAATGGCATTCATAGCTGCGCCCTCTTTCCATCCTTTCCCGCTAGGCATGGCGGTGTTTGCCCTGTTACAATGGGGAAAAACCACGCAAGGGGGAAGTAGTATGCGGACTTTTTTGGAGTATTATCGGCGGAGCATACAACCGCAGATAGAAATGATAGATATTTTTTTGAAAACGGAACAACCGCCGTATGATAAGGCTGCTGTCGCAGAGGTACTCGGTCTTTCTGCCGAAGCCCTGACAGCGCGCATGCAGAAGGAGCACCTCGCCTACATCACGAAGGGCATCTTTTTTCGCCTGCTTGCGGAAAGTGAAAATCCGCTTGGCGGCATGCTGAAAAGAGCCGTTGCCTGCGGTCTGCCCGAACGCTATACACCCGAAACTGCGGCGTATGTGTTCGGTCTGCCCTTGGCGGCTGTCCGAGAAGCGGCAGAAAAAACAGATTGCTCCTCTTTTTCTGAGGAGACCCTGCCGGTCTTGTTTTCTGAAATCATGCTTTGCGAAATACCAGATCTTCCGTAAGCGCGGCGGCTGTCTTTTCGTCCGTCAGAAGCTCTGCCAGTGCAATCGCAAAGGGGATGGCTGTTCCGGGCGCGCGGGATGTGATGACGTTTCCGTCCACCACAACCTCATCCGTAAGCGGTGCTGCGCCAATCAGCTTATCCTCGGTGCCGGGGTAGATGGTTGCATGTCTGTCCTTCACGATGCCCAAAGCACCCAGAACCATCGGCGCGGCGCAGATAGCCGCAACCCATTTGTGCGCTTCGTGCTGCTTCAGTAAAAGTTTCGTCAGCCCTTCGTGTGCCTGTAGGTTAGTTGTGCCGGGCAGTCCGCCGGGCAGAACCAGCATATCGGCATCCTCCTCAATTTCTTCAAAAAGCAGGTCAGCCAGATAGGTTACGCCGTGTGCCCCTGTGACAGCCCTGTTTCCCGTAACGGAAACCAGCTTCGCATCCACGCCTGCGCGGCGCAGTAAATCAATGGGCGTCACTGCCTCCATTTCCTCAAAGCCCTCTGCCAGAAATACATATACCTTTTTCATGGGGAATCCCTCCTGATTGTCTTAGTGTGTCCAAGTAGTTTTTATTTTACAGGAAAACCCCTGATTTTTCAACTCATGCCGCTTTCTTGTGGTATAATTAAAAATATTTGCAAGAGAGAGGAATGGATGGATGTGTTAAGATATGGAATAACGGCAAGAACGGTGCCCTCGCGTAGGGGGATGATTGCTGCGATTTCCATGTGACAAAACGGAAGAACGAATGGGTATGCTATCAGATAGGAGGAAAAGTTGCATGAAAAAACAGATGTGTATGTTTTTGGTTTTTGTGTTTCTGCTTGTCGGCTGCGGCGGACAGAACGACAAAGGCGACAATGACACGAAAACCGATTTGGAAGCAAATCTGCTTTACGAAAACACAATTTCCCCGAATGAAAAATATGTGGAAAATGAGGCGGATTTGGTTTATTACACCGTCAAGGTGTATCAAGAAACAGGCGGACTTCTGGTCACTTCCCATTCCAATTCCGCATTCAGCAAGGATATGCAGTATGAAATTGAAACCGATGCAGAAATCACAAAAGAGGATATCTCTGTGCAGTGGCAGACCCTGTCCGGTGAAACTACCGACAGTCAGAAGAACCAGTTCGGGCTTGCTGTTGTGACAGTATCGGCAGAAGGCGCAGTCATTGACCAAAGAGTCATCAGCTTTGTCGGCGGTGCAGTGGAGCGCATCGCGGATGCAGTCAATCCCCAATGAAAAAAAGAAAGGAATATACTATGGAAATCGAACGGAAATTTTTAACGAAGGAACTTCCTTTTGACATTACGGCATATCCCTGCAAGGCAATCACGCAGGCATATCTCTCCTTTTCTCCGACCATCCGCATCCGCCAAAGCAACGCGGATTATATCCTGACGGTGAAGGGGAAGGGGCATCTGGCGCGCGAGGAATTTGAACTGCCCCTCAGCGAGGAGGAGTATAACCGCCTGTCGCTGAAAACAGAGGGCACGCCCGTCTGCAAGAAACGCTATCTCGTGCCGATCGAGGGAAATCTGACCGCCGAGGTTGATATTTATGAGGGGAAGCTGCAGGGGCTGATGACCACCGAGGTGGAATTTTCCTCCGTGGAAGCGGCAGAGAAATTTGTTGCCCCGACATGGTTCGGGCGTGATGTCAGCGAGGAAAAGGCCTATAAGAACACCTCTCTTTCGTTATACGGAATCCCAAAGGAGCTCTGATTCAGAGTTCTTTTTTTATTGCCGCCGCATATCCTGTAACAGTGATGCCGATGAAACAGACAAGCAGAGGAGGAAGGGTATGTATAACAGACGATATGATAAGGTATTCCTGATGCTGCGGCAGGAAACGGCAGGCTATGCCGTCGGCAAGCGTCCCCCTTGGGGCAGCTGCATCATGGAGCTGAAAAACGGCACGGGCAGGCTGATGCTTACGGTGCAGGGGCTGCGCCCGCTTCGCTATGCGGTGTATCTTCTGGCAGGGAAGGAGAGCATTTTCTGCGGGGAGCTGCACCCCGAAAAAAAGGAGGGGCATGCCGAGCTGAAATGGGCATTTAACCCTGATGCAGTCGGGGAGGGGAAGCGTGCCGAGGACTTCCATACGGTGTTGATTCTGGCGGAGGAGGGCGGCTGTTCTGCGCCGCTTGCGGCATATTTTGGGGAGAAAACAGACTGGAAAGCTATCTTTCAGCCGCAGAAAAAGGCAGAGCCTCCCAAAAAAGAAAAACCGCAGGAAATGCCGAAATTACAGGAAAAAATCGACCTTAAAGCAGAGGAAACCACAGCTTTATCGGAGCAAAAGGCGGAGCCGCCCGAGGCACAGGAGAAGCCGCTGTCGGCGCAAGGCTGTCACGGCAGCTTTCAGGGACTTCTGGCGAAATTTCGACGGGAATTGGAAAATCTTGAGGAAACGGGCGTGCTTTCGGCAGAGGAAACGGCGCATATCCGCGCGGCAGGAAAAACGGAAAATCCCTCTGTCAAGGAGGGTGGACAGTGTGCGGACACAGGGGCGGAAAGGGTGGACAAAACTACGGAAATAGTGGACAAAGCGGACACGAGTGGACAGCAAAAGGACACCCTTGGACAGCAGAAAAAGCTGGAACCGTTTGGGGATGGTGTCCTCTGGGATTGTCTTTTTCTGGAGGAGCTGACCCTGCTCGCGCAAATTCCGCTGAAATGGCAGAAGGAATTTTTCTTCCTGCTCCCCTACAGAAGATATCATCATCTGATTCTGCGGCAGGCAGAAAACGGCTGCTGGCTCGGTCTGCCGGGGGAATACAGCGAGGAGGAGGAAGCCGAGGCACAGCGCTTCGGGTTTCGGGAATTTCGCCGCGTGGATGGAGACTGGGGCTACTGGATGGCTTTTTTGGCGCAGGAAGGTTGAAAAAGTAAGGATTTTCGTGTATACTCATTCTGTTATTTTCGGAAATTTCAGAAGGAAAGGAACAGCTGCATGAGAGTCAGAAAGAAACCCTGGGCTGCCCAGGAATTATTGGATAATACATTGGTGATTAACGATGCCCCTGAGAAAAAGGGCAAATGGAAGGAATATTTCGGGAATGACCACCCCATTTATGTGGAGATTGGCTGCGGCAAGGGCGGCTTTCTGCGCAAGAATGCGGAAGCCTACCCCGATGTGAACTTTATCGGCATTGAACGGCAGGAAACGGTTGTGGCAATGGCGGCAAGGCGCGCGGATGAGGAGCTGCCGAATCTGGCGTTTGTCTGGGATAATGCAAGCAATCTGTCCGATTTGTTCGAGGTTGGAGAGTTCCAGAGATTATATCTGAATTTCAGCGACCCATGGCCCAAAAAGCGTACCTATAAGCGCCGTTTGACCTATCGCGGCTTTTTGCAGGAATACCGCCGCATTATGGGCGAGGATGCGGAAATCTTCTTTAAGACGGATAACCGCGGTCTGTTTGAATTCTCGCTGAATGAATTCTGCGCGGATGACTGGAAGCTTTCCAATATCAGCCTGGATTTACATAACAGCGATTATGAGGGCAATATCATGACGGAATATGAGGAGAAATTTTCCTCTCGCGGGATGCCGATTTATCGTCTGGAGGCAAGAAACAGAAAATAAGGAAAAAAGGAACCCCTCTTGGTATGAGAATACATACGGAGAGGGGTTTTGTGTTTATCTGGAGAATCTGCTTTTCAGGAAATGAATCCCTGCCCCAAGGAACAGCAGGACTGCGGCAAGCAGAAGCGTAAAGCTGATGGGCAGCAGGAAGAAGTTTTCATGCAGATAGCCCTGCGCATCCAGATATTCGGGGGAAAGTGCCTTTGCAATCAGGCAGAAAATGCCGCAAAGCAGGACGGCTGTGCCGATATAGGGAAGGTGACGCATCACCCAGTTTTTTGTTGTGTTCATAATAAAGATCCTTTCTGAATAAAAAATAAAAGAGTTTCTTTTTGTTGCCTGACACAGTATACTCGCTTTGGAGGCAGGAATCCAGAAAGAAAGTGTTAAGATTTTTTTTGCAAAAATACGCAGGCTCATAAATTTCATAGTGACTTATAAATTTCCTAATATCTTCCGTTTTATGAGCAAATCGGCTAATATGAGTGCATCAGAAAAAACAAGAATTTTTTTAAAAACGGAAGGATTTATCATGTTAAACGAAGCAGTTGTAAAGGTATTGAAAAGCAGTATGTGCGCTACAGCAGGAGTTCCCAGAAGAAGGCGGAAACAAACGGCTGGGCGAAAAAGAACACCGCGGCTGTGATGGTGCAGAGCAGGATGGGTTCCTTTCCATTGGGGGAGGCTGCGGCAGGAAGGACTTTTGCGGCATGCTTTGCCAAGAAGTATCCGATTGCCGCGCCTGCAAGGTTCGTGAGGATATCGTTGATATCGGTTGCGCGCAGGGTGAAAAGCTGCGAAAGCTCAATGAAAAGTGTGACGCAGAGGGCAAACAGGAGCGTGCGGCGGAGGGATTGGCAGGAATCCCAGAGCAGGGGGAGAAATAGCCCCAGAGGAACGAACAGCAGCACATTTAGACAGGCATTTTGGAAATCGGCAGGGATGCCTGCAAGGGGGACGAGATGCAGCGTGACATCCGGGCTGTGGTCGAGGATGCTCGGAAAGCCGACCAATGCCAGAACTGCGGCGAAATAAAAGCCGAATAGGATGGAACAGAAAATCTGCATACGGCTGTGTGCGGTAAATTTTCCGTATAGAAGAAAAAGGGGGAGCAGGAAAACCCCTGCCGCCGCCAGTTCAACGAGTGCAAAAAGAATACGATACATGAAAGCCCCTCCTGTTCTGATACCGATGTTAGGATGGGGATAGTATACCTGTTTGGGGATGGGGAAGACAATAGAGAAACGGTTAATGTTTTTTTAAGAAAGACGAAAGAGAATAAAAAAATCCGACAGAACTTGAATCTGTCGGATTTTTATGTATTTGGTTCGGCTTCATTCTCGGGGGCTTCGGTTGCCAGAGAGGTGAGGAAGTCGCGGTAATACTGATTGACATGCTTGCGCCAGTTACGGCAGACCTGCTGCGCCTGTGCCTTGGAGACAACGGAAACGCTGATTTCCATAAGGGTTGCGCCATTATCATCGCAAAGGCTGCATTTGACGAGATAATCCCCATTCAGCTCGGGGAAATAATTCGCGGTTACGGCATATTCTGCGCGGATGCGTCTGCTGTTTTCGTGGACATAGACATTGATTTCGTTTTTCACCTCATCGGAAATGCGGTTGATGAAGTAATTGATAACCTCCTCGCCGTCATCCGTCAGGGTGTAGCGTGTGTTATTCTGCTCGCGCGTTTTTTCCAGCCAGCCGGCGCTTTCCAGCTCGGCAAGATATTGCTGTACGGAGAAATAGTCCATATAGTTTTTTTCCAGAAGGAACTGGCAAATTTCGCTATTAGAGAGGGAAATTCCCATTTTTTGCAAGAGATGCAGAATAATCAGCTTATGCTCCGCCAGCTTTTTTGTGGAATACTGCATGGACAGAACCTCCTTTCAAATAAAGTCGTTGTCTCTTATCATAGCACATCTTTTGGTTTGTTGTAAATAACAGAGAGGTCTATTTTGCAGGACATTCCCTGTCGGATATGGTTTTCCTTGAGATAGCGGTGCAGATGATTGAGGACATCCCGTTTTCTGAGGCTCCAGAGAGGGGCGAGAAGGGTGTTTTTATCGCCGTCCCCCGTCAGGCGGTGCAGGACGATATCCGCGCGCAGATGCGCGATGCAGTCCCCGACAAGGGTGAGGTATTCCTCTTTTTCCAAGGGAGTGTATTCGCCTGCGCGATAGAGGTCTGCAAGGTCGCTGTCGGAAAGAACATGCAGAAGCTGCAGCTTCACGCCCTGAATGGGCAGGCGGTTGAGATAATCAATCGTCCGGAGAACGGTTTCCCTGCTTTCGCCGGGAAGTCCGAGAATGATATGCACCACAACGGGAATATTGCGTTCTGCGAGGGCATAGACCGCCTGTGTGAACACGCTGAGCGGATAGCCGCGGCGGATGAAGGCGGCGGACTGCGCATCTGCCGTTTGCAGGCCAAGCTCCACCCAGAGGTTTGTTTTTTTATTTAGCTCCGCCAGAAGGGCAAGGACATCCGTGGGCAGGCAATCGGCTCTGGTGGCAATGGAAATGCCTTCGATTTCGGGGCAGGCGAGGGCCTCCTCGTATTTCTGCCGCAGCTTCTCCACGGGGGCATAGGTATTCGTGAAGGCTTGGAAATAGGCGATATAGGCAGGGTTTTTCCATTTGCCTGCCGTCTGCGCCTTGCCTTTTGCAATCTGCTCTGTGATGGAAAGAGCGGCATTTTCCGCAAAATCCCCACTGCCGCCGGCACTGCAGAACAGACAGCCCCTTGTGCCGCAGGTGCCATCCCGATTGGGGCAGGTAAAGCCGCCATCCAGAGAGATTTTCGCCGCTTTGCGCCCGAAGATGCTGCGATAGTATTCATTTAAGCTGCGGTAGGGTCTTTCTTCCATAAAAGCCGCCTTTCAGGTTCGGAGATTTCGTTGTCGTAATTTTTCGCAGAGAGCGGTTAAGGCGCACCATTGGGGTTCATTTTCTGCTGTCTGATGAATCAGCAGGAGGAAATCAGCCTTACTGCTTTCCAGAAAGCTGCGCGTGCGCTCTGCCTTTGGCTCCTTGCAGACGGAGAGAAAGAGCGAAAAGCTTTCCTCCGTTACGGCAAGAGGGATACAGGTTTCTATTTTCTGAAGAATTTCTCCAACGGTTATGCCGCCGCAGGTCTGCCTTGCCAGATGATGATAGAGCGCACGGCTGTTGAGGAAAATCACATTCGGGGCAGGGAACAGAGACTGCCCTGCAAGCTGTCTGCGCAAAAGAGATAAATAGCCGCAAAGTTCTTTGCGGCTGATGGATTCTGTCATAAAAATCACCTCAGAATGAGAGTTGTTCTGAGATAATATGCGCAGGGAACGAAAGGTTTACGATAGCAATTTTTTACGGTGCTGCCGGAAACCCCGTTTTCAACTTACGCTTCGACCCACTTTTTCAGCTCCGCCAGAAGGGCGGCATTATGCGCGGGGGAGAGAATACAGAAGCGCAGATAGCTTTCATCCAGGAAGGTGAAGGAGGACGCATCGCGGATGAGCATTTTTTTCTGAATACATTTTTCAAATAATTCATGCGCAGTGATGCGGTCTGTTTTCAGCTTCAGCAAAATGAAGTTCGCTTCGGAGGGATATGCCTTGATATTTTTCCATGTGGAAAGCTCTGCGAAGGCTTTTCTTCTTTCGGAGGAAACGAGGGCCTGTGTTTTCTTATGGAACTCGAAATCCGTAAAGATATGCTGACCGATAAAATCCGCAAGGCTGTTTACGCTCCAAGGGTTTGTGTTCGTTTTGAAGCGATCCAGAAATGTCTGATTGGAGGAAACGCCATAGCCCAGACGGATGCCGGGGGCGGCAAAGAACTTGGAGGTGCCGCGGATGACAAACAGATTATCAAACTCCTTCACCAGAGGGATGGAGCAGATTTCGGGCAGGATATCGGAAAATTCGATATAGGTTTCATCAATCATGACAGAGGCACCGATTTTTTTGCAGTGCGCCAGAATCTGACGCATTTCCTCTGTGCGGATGGCGGTGCCTGTGGGGTTATTGGGGTTGCAGGCAACGAACATCCCGACATCGGGGGTGAGAGCTTTCAGGAGCGCAGGCAGGTTCAGCTTGAAATCTTCCTCCTCCTTCAGGGGGAAATACTCAAATTTGCCGCCGCCCAGAGAAACCTCTCTTTCATATTCGGAATAGGCAGGCCCCATGATGATGGAATGCTTTGCATGCACCGTCTGGATGAAGGTAGAAATCAGCTCCGTAGAGCCATTGCCTACGACGATGTGGGAGGGGTCTGCGCCGGTATAGGTGCCGATTGCCTGCTTGAGTGCCTTATATTTTTTATCGGGATAGGTGCAGATGAGGTGCAGATTTTCCTTCAGCGCGTCCTCTGCCCTTTTGGGAAAGCCAAGGGGGTTGATATTGCCGCTGAAATCAATGATTTCTTCCTTGGGGATGCCGTAGGTTCTCTGGATGGCATCCAGATCGCCGCCGTGCGCGTGTGTCAATACTGTCATGATTGCATTACCTTCTTTCAAGAATCAATGTTTTTATTTATCAGAAAAGCTCGTCCATTTTCTCTAATTCAAGCATTTTCGGGCTTTGCTCTGTTACACGGGGATACATCAGATAGGGATTGCCCTTGCCCTTTTCCAGAATTTCCAGCCTGAGGTAAGCGGCTCTGCTATGGGTGGGGTAAAGAAGCAGCGTTGTGCCGACGGAAAGGGGCAGCTCCTGCAGCATTTTTCCGTTTGCCTTATTTAAGGAACGCTTGGAGCCATTCGCGGAATATTCCAGAGGGAAGCCGTTTCGATCGGGGACGGAGAGGAGATAATCTGCCATATCCTCCAGCGCAAACGCGCCGCAGAGATCTCTGCAAAGGACGTTGACATCCATATCCTGCCCAACCTCGATAATCTTCCACAAATCCGCATCCCCACTCTGGGAGATTTTCAGGGAAAGCACATCGGGGACAACCTCTGTGAGGAAAAGCAGCTCCTGCTCCTGCGCTTCTGCCTCCTGCAGCACCGCCGCCTGCAGCTGCTCATAGGGCATGGTCTGCGGCATCTGCTGCTTATCGACATCAATGATATCGGGATCTGCGAAAAGCTCCTTTCCCAAGGCGGTCAGGCTATAATAGGTCGGGGGTGTGAACAGCTCTGCGCCGACATTATGCTCCATCAGAATGAGAGAGGCAAGCGTATTCACCAAGGGATAGAACTGCATGGGGGTGAAGGCAATCGGACGGATGAAGCGGAAAAAGACGCTCATGGGGGTCAGGAACCACTTATCCAGCATGATGCCCGTAAAGAGGAAGGAGGAAACAATGGAGCGTTCCTCTGCGTTCAGCTTTTCGGGCGGCGTGCGCCAGATTTCTTCGATATCCACATCTACCCGTTTATAGAAATCTATAAAAATGCGGTCAACCTCCTGATTGCTTTCCAGTAAATGATAGAAAAAATCGGGGGGTGCTATGCCGTCCTCCAAATCCATGGCTTCAATGAAGCGCTCGGATGCAAGCGTGCAGGCGGATTCCCCCAGCTGAAAGAGGATATCGGCTGTGGGCTGTGCGAAAAAGGCATCACACTCCGAGGCAGGCTGTACCCTCTGGGTATGAATGGAGGGCATGGGAACCAGAAGCCCATGCAGCCACGCCAGACGGGTGAGATATTCCAGATAAAACTCTGCACGGAGACTCAGCTGTGCCAGAATTTCCTTTTTTTCTTCTTCTAAAAGCATCCCGTTTTCATCAGTTGCGCGATCGGGCGTGCAATAGCCGATGAGTGCCTGCAAATCCGCCACGAGGGGGTGCTTCTGGGTGGAATAGGTCATGAGGGAGAAGTGATATTCGGAGGTGAACTCCAAATCGGACTGCGCCTCCGCCGCTTTGGTATTCATAATATACGCATATTCGATTTTTGCATCGGAATCCTTTTGCAAATCCAATGCAAAGAGATTGGCAGGGGAAAGGATGGTTTCCTTCGCCAATGCCGCATAATACCACTTGCCGAACACCAGAGGGGCAATTTCAAGCAGGGGGCGGCGACAGGGGGCATCCATTTTCTGCCGCATATTTTCATATCCGTTCAGGAAAAGGCCAAGAAGGGGTGCATGCTTTGCCTGCACGGAATTCGTTTGTTTTATCATCTCAAAACTCCTTTGTCTGCGGTTTTTTCGCCGCAAGCATAATCACCTTATTCTAACAGAAAAAAACGGATTTTAAAACCGCAAAGCGAAAAATTTAGTGCTGTTTGAGAGAATTTGACGGAAAAGCTGACAAAAATAAATGAAAAAAGACGATTTTTTTTCAAACAACGGAAAAAATTCATCTGGGAAGGACATTTTTTTAGATTTGTACTTGTCAAGCAACAGAATTTATGATATAGTCCTTATGTCAAAAACAAATGTTTTTAAAACAAAAACAGGAGGAAAACATAGTGAAGGAAGATAAGAATTATTATATCGTAGATAAAGCCGTACTGCCCGAAATTTTTTTGAAGGTGATGGATGTCAAAAATCTTTTGGAAAGCAAGAAGGAAAAAACGGTACAGGATGCGGTGAACCGTGTAGGCATCAGCCGCAGTGCGTTCTATAAATATCGGGATGCGGTACATCCTCTTTACGAAAACACGAGAGGAAAGACCGTAACCATTTCCATGAACCTGGACCATACGAGAGGACTTCTGTCCTCTGTTTTAAACAGCATTGCATCCGAAGGGGCAAGTATTCTGACGATTAACCAGACCATCCCCATCAACAACATTGCGAACGTTACCGTAACGATTGAAACGAATGAAATGCAGGGCGAGTTGGGCAGACTGATGACACGCATTGAGGGTCTGGCAGGGGTACAGTCCCTGAGAATCGTTGCAAGAGAATGATTGCGAGGGAACAAAAGTAAGGCGGCAGCAGAAAAAGAAAGAAAAAATCAATAAGAAATACTTCGTGTAATAGGAGGGAATGAAAACATGATTCATATTCAGATTCCGGCGACATCCGCAAACATGGGTCCCGGTTTTGACAGCATCGGCGTAGCAGTGCAGCTTTATAACCACATTTGGGTGGAGGAGCAGACAGACGGCTTAATGATCGAGGTAAGGCGGAAGCAGGAGCTTGAGGTTCCCACCGATGAAACGAATCTAATCTATCAGACAATGAAATTTTTCTATGAGAAGAAGGAACTGCCTATGCCGGGGATTCACCTGATTCAGGAGGACTACATCCCCATGGTGCGAGGGCTTGGCAGCAGTGCGGCGTGCATTGTCGGGGGGCTTCTGGCGGCAAACGAGCTGGCAGGCAGACCCTGCACCAGAGACGAACTGGCACAGATGGCGGCTATGCTGGAGGGACATCCGGATAATTCCAACCCTGCGCTCTTTGGCGGCATGGTGGTCGGCGCACAGAATGAAAAAGAAATGAAATATGTTCGCTTGGAGTTGCCAGAGGATTTGGTTTTTGCTATAATGGTTCCTGATTTTCCTGTATCTACCGCTGCCTCCAGAGGAGTTCTGCCCGACAGCTACACAAGGAAGGATGTTGTATTCAACGCATCCCGTGCGGCGCTTCTGGTGGCATCTGTAATGACGGGAAATTATGAAAATTTCGATATGGCCATGCAGGACAAGGTGCATCAGCCCTACAGGGCGCAGCTGATTGACGGCATGGAGGAAATTTTTCGGCATGCCAAGGATTTTGGCGCGGTTGCCAGCTATTTGAGCGGTGCGGGCTCTACCCTGATGGCAATGGTGACAAAGGAGAAGGCAGAGAAATTCGAAAGAGAAATGTCTGCATACCTGGGCACCCTTCCGCATAACTGGAAGCTGCAGCTTTTGCAGGCGGACAGAGTGGGCGCAAGGGTGGAGAGAGAGTAATTCCGCCAAGGAAAGTTGGACAAGAGTACAGGAGGAAAAAGACGATGTTGATTGTGCAGAAATACGGCGGCAGTTCCGTCGCAAATGCCGAAAGAGTGTTTAATGTTGCAAAGCGCATCATGCGTACAAGAATGGAAGGGAATGACGTTGTGGTTGTATTGTCCGCACAGGGCAAGACAACAGACGGCCTGATTGCGAAGGCAAAGGAAATCAACGCCAAGCCCAGCCGCAGAGAAATGGATATGCTGCTTTCTACAGGGGAACAGCAGTCTGTTGCGCTGATGGCAATGGCAATCAGTGCGATTGGCGGCAGAGCGGTTTCTCTGAACGCGGCACAGGTTGGGATTGAAACCACAAATACATACAGCAATGCGCGCATCCGCCATATCAATACAGAGCGGATCGAAAACGAGCTGGATGAAGGCAGTATCGTATTGGTGACAGGGTTCCAGGGGGTAAATGCCATTGGCGATACCACCACACTGGGGCGCGGCGGTTCCGATACCTCCGCGGTTGCTCTGGCGGCGGCCCTCAATGCAGATATGTGTGAAATTTATACAGACGTAGAGGGTGTTTACACGGCAGATCCCCGTGTGGTGCCGGATGCGGTAAAATTAGATGAAATCAGCTACGATGAAATGCTGGAGCTGGCCTCTTTGGGTGCAAAGGTGCTGCACAGCCGTTCTGTTGAGGTAGCGAAAAAATACAATGTAAAATTGGTTGTACGTTCCAGCATGTCCGAAGCGGAAGGTACAGAGGTGAAGGAGGACGTTAAGATGGAAAGAATGCTGGTTAGCGGCGTTGCAGCAGATAAGAAAGTATCCCGTATCTCTATCATGGGTATCAATGATGAACCCGGCAAGGCATTTGAGGTATTCTCTTTGATGGCAAAGGAAAAGGTAAGCGTAGATATTATTTTGCAGTCCACAGGTGCAGACGGCAAGCAGAATATTTCCTTTACCATTGGCGAGGATGATCTGGATATTGCGCTGAAGGCTCTGGAAAAGAACAAGGAACGCCTGACAGCGAGAGAAATCGTGCATGATGAAAACACAGCGAAGCTTTCTATCGTTGGCGCAGGTATGGCAACCAACCCCGGCGTTGCGGCAATGTTCTTTGAAGCAATGTATGACGCAGGGGTAAATATTCAGATGATTTCCACATCCGAAATCAAAATCACTGTGCTGATTGCGAAGGATGACGTAGATGCGGCTATGGTTGCGGTACATGATAAATTCAAGATGGCATCCGTAAACATGAGAAAGGCAGCGGATACGGAGGAATAAGTTTTAAGTCGAAAGCTGACACCTGTGCGTGTCAGCTTTTTTGATAGAATTTTTCTGAAAAAGGAAGGAGGAGGTGCCATGAAACGAAACGAAAGGCTTTCAGCGAAGGACAGAAGGCTGCTCAAGGAAACGCTGAAGGAGCTGAACCGACAGGGACGGCTACAGGAGGAAAAGCTGGCGAAGCAGCATGGCAGCACCTCGGTTTATCAGCACAGCATCAATGTGGCATACCTGAGTCTCTGGCTTGCAGGCAGGCTTCCGCTGCGGACAGACCGCAGGGCACTGGTGCGAGGGGCGCTTTTGCATGATTATTTTCTGTATGACTGGCATAAGAAGGATGACGGGCATCGCTGGCATGGATTTCGCCATGGAAAAACAGCGGCGAGAAACGCAAAACGGGACTATCGGCTGAACCGGTTGGAGGAATATATCATTGCAAGGCACATGTTTCCGCTGACGGTTCTGCCGCCGAAATCCAAGGAGGGGTGGATGGTCTGTTTGGCGGATAAATGGTGCGCGGCGGAGGAAACGGTGCGCCCGTTTTTCAGAATTTTCAGAAAAAGAGGGAAGCCTCATAAATAAAAAAGAGAGGAAGCATAAAAAAGCGAGATCTTAGGGAAAGCAAGACCTCGTTTTTTTTATTTCTGCAAAAGAAAAAGCCCTTGCAAACGCAAGGGCAAAAAGCGGATGACGGGAATCGAACCCGCCTCTAAAGCTTGGGAAGCTTTCATTCTACCAATGAACTACATCCGCATGGATTTATTTGTTACTAAACCATTATACTCTGAACTGCTGCTGATGTAAAGTCCTAATTTCATATAAATTCTTTTCTTTTTTTGACATTTTTTCGTATACTTTCTTTTTCGTCAGGAGACTTAGTTTTCTTTTGACGGGCATACTAGCAACAGTGATTTTGAAAGGATGCGAGGGATGCGGGATGGAAAAATTTGTGATAACGGGAACAGAAGAAGGGCTGCATGGCAGGGTAAAAATCAGCGGTGCGAAAAATGCGGTTCTGCCGATTCTGGCAGCGTGTCTGTTGACAGAGGAGGTCTGCGAGATTCAGAATGTACCGCCGCTTGCGGATGTGCGGCACATGGCGGAGCTGCTCACGGAGCTGGGCGCGCGGGTAGAATATGATGCGGCGGCGGAGAAGATGTGCGTGCAGGCGACAGAGCTTACGCATGTGGAAGGGGCATACGAAACGGCAAGAAAGATGCGTGCCTCCTTTCTGGCGGCAGGGGCGTTATTGGCAAGATGCGGTGCGGCAAGGCTGCCCCTGCCCGGCGGGTGTCAGATTGGAAGCAGACCGATTGACCTGCACTTAAAGGGCTTTCATCTGATGGGGGCGAAAAGCAGACAGGCGCATGGGATGGTGGAATTACAGGCGAAGGCACTCAGGGGCAGTGACATTTATCTGGATTTTCCAAGCGTGGGTGCAACGGAGAATATCCTGCTGGCGGCAACACGGGCGAAGGGGATTACAACGATTGAAAATGCAGCGGCAGAGCCGGAAATCTGCGATCTGGCGGATTTTCTGCGGAAGATGGGCGCAGAAATTGAAGGGGACGGCACGGACACGATTACGATTCGGGGCGGAAAGGAGCTGCACGGCGCAGTGCATCGGGTCATTCCCGACCGTATGGAGGCAGGGACATTTTTAGCGGCGGCGGCAATTACGGGCGGTGATATCATTCTGGAAAATGTGCAGGAGGAGCACCTGAAGCCTGTACTGGCAAAGCTTGCGGAATGCAACATCAAAACGGAGCGGACGGCGGAGGGAATACGGGTCTGGCGAAGGGGCAGGCTCTGCGGTGTGCAGGTAAAGACCATGCCCTTTCCCGGCTTTCCGACCGATATGCAGGCACCCTTTATGAGCCTTTTGGCAGTGGCGAAGGGAACCAGCGTGATGACGGAAACAATTTTTGAAAACCGTTTTTCTCATGTGGGAGAGCTGCAGCGGATGGGGGCGAATATCAAGATTGACAGCCGCAGTGCGGTAATCGAAGGGGTGGAAACACTGACGGGGGCAAAGGTGCGCGCAACCGACCTGCGCGCAGGTGCGGCGCTCATTTTATCCGCATTGGCGGCGAAGGGCGAAACGGAAATCAGTGATATTTATCACATTGAACGAGGCTATGACAGGATTGACGAAAAGCTGCGGCGGCTGGGGGCGGATATCCGCAGGGAGGAGGAATAAATATAGAATATAATAGGAAGGAACTGCCTTTTATTTACAAAACGTTTACAATTCGTTCATGAGGCGGAAATGCTTTTCTTTTATCCTATATTTTAGTATTATAAAGGGGGAGTTTCTACTCCCTGCTACATAGAGAGTGTTTAGTGAAAGAGTGTTTAGTGAATTTGTTTGGAAGAAGAAAGCGAGTTGTGGTCTATGGATGTGAATAACCAACGAAAGCCTTTATTATATTATTGGCTGATTGCGCTGCTGATTATGGGAGTAATCAATATGTTTTTCCTGCCCTTTATGACGAAGAACACCATAGAGCAGGTGAATTATGATGTTTTCCTGACGCAGATGCAGAATAAAAATATCTCACAGGCAGAGGTGAATGAGGATGTCATTTATTTCTATCTGAAGGATGAGAACAAATCGGATAAAGCAGGCACAACAATTTTTTCGGAGAACACCCAGAAGGTATACTCTACCGTAAGGATGGATGACCCGCAACTGGTAGAGCGGCTGTATAACGCAGGGGCATCCTTCGGAGAGGTGAAGCCGAGGGAGGTTTCCCCCTGGTTCAGCACGCTTGTGATGTTTGTTGTATTCTTCCTGCTGTGGCAGTTTGTGATGAAAAAAGCCATGAGCAAGATGGGCGGCATCGGCAATGCGATGTCCTTCGGGAAATCGAATGCGAAGGTATATGTGAAGGCGCAGACGGGCAAGACCTTTAAGGATGTTGCAGGACAGGATGAAGCGAAGGACGCATTGCGCGAAATTGTGGATTTCCTGCATAATCCCCAGAAATATACGGAAATCGGCGCATCCATGCCAAAGGGCGCATTGCTCGTAGGCCCTCCCGGAACAGGGAAAACACTGCTGGCGCAGGCGGTTGCAGGCGAGGCAGAGGTTCCCTTCTTCTCCATTTCCGGCTCGGAATTTGTGGAAATGTTTGTCGGCATGGGTGCGGCAAAGGTGCGTGACCTCTTTAAGCAGGCAAACGAAAAAGCGCCCTGTATCGTATTTATTGATGAAATTGATACCATCGGGAAAAAGCGTGACGGCAACGGCATGGGCGGTAACGATGAGCGGGAGCAGACCTTGAACCAGCTGCTGACGGAGATGGATGGCTTTGACGGCAGAAAGGGTGTTGTTATTCTGGCGGCAACGAACCGCCCCGAAACACTGGATAAGGCACTGCTGCGTCCCGGTCGATTCGACAGAAGAATTCCCGTGGAGCTGCCTGATTTGAAGGGCAGAGAGGCAATTCTCAAGGTACATGCGGAAAATGTCAAGATGGAAGGCGGAATTGATTTCGGCACAATCGCAAGGGCAACCTCGGGTGCCTCCGGTGCGGAGCTTGCGAATATCATCAATGAAGCGGCGCTGCGTGCGGTACGCATGGGGCACAATCGCGTAAAGCAGGAGGACCTGATGGAGAGCGTTGAGGTGATTCTGGCAGGCTACCAGAGAAAGGGTGCTGTGATTTCTCCGGAGGAAAAGAAAATCATTGCATACCACGAGGTTGGACACGCATTGGTTGCGGCAAAGCAGAAAAATTCCGCTCCCGTGCAGAAGATTACGATTATTCCCAGAACCAGCGGTGCATTGGGCTATACCTTGCAGGTGGATGAGGGCGAAAAATCGCTGATGAGCAAGGAGGAACTGTTCAATAAGATTGCAACCTTTACCGGTGGGCGTGTGGCGGAGGAGCTGAAGTTTGGCTCCATCACGACAGGTGCATCTAACGATATTGAGCAGGCAACACGCCTGGCAAGAGGGATGATTACACGCTTCGGCATGAGCGAGGAATTCGGCATGGTTGCACTGGAAACCATCAATAACCAGTATCTCGGCGGCGACACCTCTCTGGCTTGCTCCAATGAAACCGCAACGAAGATTGACGCGGCTGTGGTTGCTGTGGTGAAGCAGGCGCATGAGAAGGCTGTGGGCATTATTCGGGAGAATATGAATAAGCTGGATGAAATTGCACAGTTCCTTCTGGAAAAGGAAACGATTACAGGCGAGGAATTTATGGAAATTCTGAACCGTACAGAGGAATAAAACGGAATATCAAAAATAACGGGACTTCGGCGGAGTTCCGTTATTTTTATACATAAAAGATAGACAATTTTTTTACGGAAGTGTAAAATAGAAAGGAAGTTCTGAGAGGAAGGGGAATACCCATGTCGGTGCATACGGTGCAATATGAAGGGATTGAAATTGAATACGAATTGACGCGCAAAAACGTGAAGTATATCAACCTGCGTGTGAATAAGTATGGCAAGGTGGTTGTTTCCGCGGGGGAGCAGGTGCCCTTTGCGGTGATTGATGAATTTGTGCAGTCCAAGGCGTTCTGGATTATTACCCATCTGGCGGAGATTGAGAAGATTAGGAACGAGATTTCCGATGCGAGCCTGTATGACGGGAAAACGGTGTATTACCTTGGCAAGCCCTATCGGCTCAGACTGGAACGCGGCGAACAGCGGATTACGGTTGCGGAGGATACGATTCTGCTTTCCTCCCCGAAGCTGTATTCCGATGTGCTGAAGGCGGAATATCTGGCTTGGCTGAAGGCGCAGGCGGAGAAGAAATTTGCGGAAATTATGGATAGAATATATCCTTTGGTGAAAGAATATCATATAGCAAGGCCGGAAATTAAAATCCGAAATATGAAAAGCATCTGGGGCAGCTGTACTACAACGGGCAGTACGATTCGGCTGAATTTGCAGCTGCTGAAGGCGGATGAGGCTTGCATCGAGCAGGTGGTGCTGCATGAGCTGCTGCATTTTCGGTATCCCAATCATGGAAAATCCTTTTATGACCTTCTGGGGCAGCTGATGCCGGATTGGAAGGTGCGGAAGGAGCGACTGGATAAGAATTTCAAGGATGGGATATAAAATTGGGAGGGGGATTTGACAAATCCCCACTTTGGGGGTATAATAGGTAATGGTAATAAATTCATATTGACGCGGAGTAGAGCAGTCCGGTAGCTCGTCGGGCTCATAACCCGGAGGTCGCAGGTTCAAATCCTGTCTCCGC
>OLSG01000327.1_pt1 | contig 61330 bp, 52 predicted proteins | sample 1673041 | NCBI WGS metagenome assembly OLSG01 (sample SAMEA3136749, study PRJEB25190) | human gut metagenome | reverse complement strand
CTAATACCATTAATTTCTTGAATTCAAAGTCGTATTTTGCCATAAAAAATTGACCCCCAATTGTTAGATTTTGGTCTAACAATTGGGGGTCGGCTCATTTTAATGGCGGAGCAGGTGGGATTCGAACCCACGGGCCCCGAAGGGCTAACGGATTTCGAGTCCGCCTCGTTATGACCACTTCGATACTGCTCCATATAAATTTTATGTCTCAATTTGCCGCTTCGAATTGAAGAAATGATCTACAATAGTTTTACATTCTTTTTCAAGAACGCCTTCTTTTATTTCCAGGTTATGATTTAATGCACTTGTCACTTCATATCTGGATCGGATAGCTCCGTATTGAGCATTGGGGGCTCCATATACCAGTCTGGAGACTCTTGCATTTAAGAGGGCACCGGCACACATGGGACACGGCTCTATGGTAACATAAAGGCATGAGCCCGTCAAACGCCAGGTACCGAGAATTTCTGCCGCTTTCCTTAGAACTAATACCTCTGCATGGGCAGTAGGATCATTAGAAGATTCTTTCCTGTTATGATCAGAGGTGATTACCATGTCATGATAGACGAGTACAGCTCCAATAGGAATCTCTTTTTCTATTTCTGCTTTTTTCGCTTCTTTCAAGGCGAGCGCCATGTAGTCCATATCGTTCATAATAGTAAAGATAAGAAAAATTTAATTTTTTATATAAAAGAAAATGATTATTTCATAAAATATCATAATCAATATGGAAATAATTATCAAGACAGGTTACAATAATAAATGAAATTCCGATTAAATGGAGGGGATAACAATGGCAGAAGAAAAAAGAATTAATGAAAAAGCAGCAAAATTTGATCAGTATATCAAGGATAAAGGACTGAACTTTTTCAACAAACGGGAAGCTCATGATGAAGCAGATACTGTAGTGTACCAGTCTAATATTAAAGTTGAAGGTCAGACTATTCCTATGGGAATTATTACTGACAATACCATTTATACCATTATTCGTGTACAAGTAGGAAGTGCGCTGGTAAAAGACGAAAATAAGACCAAGTTCCTCGATTACATTAATACACTGAACAGAAGTTATAAGGTATTTAAGTATGTGGCAGCAGAGGATGGCTCTGTATTCCTTGATGCCTGCCTGCCAAGCACTAATGAAAGCTTTGATCCGGAAATTGTTCGTGTAGTTCTTGATGTAGTAGTTGATCATCTGAACAGTGAATACAAGAATATTATGAAAGAGGCTTGGAATTAATTTCATAAATGTATGCATTCAGTTCCCCGAGATGTAGTTCTCGGGGAATTTTTTGTTGATAATGATAATAAGACATGGAAAATGAGAATAGAAAATGATAAAATAAAACAGTAAATATGAGAATTGAGGATATATTATGACAACTGAGAATTTAGCGTATAAGTGGAATATTAAAATCCAGGCAAAAGAGAAAAGAGAGATACCTTCATTTTTTTCAAGTTATAAGATCCCAGAAGGACTTTCGAGGATTTTAATGCATCGCGGAATCGATACGGAAGAAAAACTGATTCATTTTCTATACGATGATTTAAGGGCACTTTCTGATCCATTTCTGATGAAAGGAATGGACGAAGCGGTTACCCGGATTATCAGAGCCATCGACAACCATGAAAAAATTGTCATTTATGGAGATTATGATGTAGATGGTATTACATCTACATCAATCATGGTCCGCTGTCTTGCTTCTTTTGGCGTGCATGCAGGGTATTACATTCCACAGAGAGAAACGGAAGGGTATGGGCTTAATAAGAAAGCACTTCTTCATCTTGCAGAAGAAGGGTTTACTCTTCTGATTACTGTAGATTGCGGAATCAGTTCATATGACCTGATTCAGGATGCTCCCAAGGGCATGGATATTATTGTGACGGATCATCATGTACCGCCGGAATTGGTTCCTCAATGTATTGCAGTGTTAAATCCTCATCAGAAAGACTGTCCGTATCCGTATAAGGAATTGGCAGGATGTGGTGTTGCATATACTCTCTGCAGAGGCCTTTGTTTAAAGAGGCTTGGAAGAGATTATGATGATACCATCGAACTGGCAGCATTAGGGACGATTGCAGATGTGGTTTCATTGACTGGAGAAAACCGTATCCTCGTAAGGGAAGGGCTGAAACGATTCGCCCATACTTCTATTAAGGGATTGTATGCACTGCTCAAAGCATCAGGAATTATTCATGATGATACTGCAGAAATACGACGGGTAGATCAGGTGTCTTTTGGACTCGCCCCTCGATTAAATGCTGCTGGACGCATTGCTCATGCCAGTCAGGGAGTTAAGCTGATGATTACTGAATCTGATGAGGAAGCAGAAGCATTGGCCAATAAACTTTGTGATATTAATCTGACACGACAGAAAATTGAAAGGGAAATTTTTGAACAGGCAAAAAATCGAATCGCTGAACTTCACATGGAGGATGATAGAGCACTGGTTATAGATGGGAATGACTGGCATCCCGGCGTAATTGGTATTGTGGCATCCCGCATTCTTGATATCTATCATCGTCCTGTTTTTATCATCACTGTCCGGGATGGAGTTGGTAAAGGTTCGTGCCGGAGTATTCCTGCTTTTAATATTTACGAAGCATTGACAAAACAGTCAGATCTTCTTCTGCAGTTTGGAGGACATAAAATGGCAGCAGGATTCTCGATCGCTGCCGGGATGATTCCCGAGTTCAGAAGAAGAATGAATGATTATATTTCTTCAGTACTTAGTGATGAAGATTTCATTCCTGAGCTCAATATAGAGGAAAGTATACCAATTGATGATGTAGATCTTGATTTTATTCATTCTCTGGATTTATTGGAACCGTGTGGAAGTGATAATCCCAAACCATTATTTGCCTGTTATGATGCTTTCGTAGAGACGACAAGACATATGGGTGTAGATAACCGTCATTTTAAATGCCAGCTCTCCAGCAGCAATGGATTGATAGATGCCATTTTTTGGGGGATAGGTGATAGATTTCCCTGTCAGGCTGGCGATGTGGTTGATGTTGTTTTTGAACCGGAAGTTCATGAATGGTATGGGGAGCATGTTCAGCTGATCTGTAAGGATATCAGACAGAAAAAAGTTGCGTTCCTCGATAGAGACTATCTGGTTGATGTATATAAAAAGTTAATACTGGTTCTTCGAGATATGGCAAAGCCCGTTGGAGAAGTTCATTATCAGATGAAGAAAAAATATGATTTTGAACCTGTCAAACTGGGGATGGCTTTGGCTGTTTTTGAAGAAATTGAAATTTTATCCCGTTTTACAAGGAATGGAGAGGATTTCTATCAAAAACGAACTGTTCACAAGAAGATAGATCTGCTTTCTTCTTCCATTTACAGGAAACATATGCGTCAGGGAGGTGTTTGAGATGAATGAAAACTGGGATATTAAGGAAACCGAGTCTGGTATGATACAGGGAAGCTCCACTGGAAAGGAGGTTCAGTCCCACAATTTATCCAGTGTTTTCAACCGAAACCTGAACGAAGAAACAATTCATACCGATGCCTCCGCATCGACCCTTGCGGAATTTCTGATTCATCAGGAAGAATATGTAAAGAAACAGAAAGAAAAAGATAACTGGGCAGGGGAAAAGGAGGAAGAATACAATAGATTAATCCGAAAAGTCAAATCTTACATTAAAGATGAGGAAAGTCTGGATTCTATTCAGGAAGCTTACGAACTGGCAGATAAAGCACACAGTGCGCAGGTCAGGGCCACCGGTGAACCCTATATTATTCATCCTCTTTCTGTTGCGTTTATTCTTGCAGAACTTGAAATGGATACGAAGGGCATCATTGCAGCCCTCCTTCATGATGTAGTAGAAGATACGGAATATACCCTTGAAGATATCAAGATGCTCTTTGGTGAAGAGGTTGCTTTCCTTGTTGATGGCGTTACCAAATTATCACAGTTCCATTACAAAGATAAAGAGGATCAACAGCTTGAAAATTTTCGGAAGATGTTTCTGGCAATGGCCAAGGATATCAGAGTGGTAGTAATCAAGCTGGCAGACCGTCTCCATAATATGCGAACTTTAGGGGTTTTCCGTAAAGAAAAACAGCAGCGTATTGCGAAGGAAACTATTGAGATCTATGCGCCGCTGGCACATCGTCTTGGTATTTACAATATCAAATGGGAACTGGAAGATTTATGTTTCCATTATCTGCATCCTGAAGAATACTATGATCTGGTGCGCCAGATGAAGCAGAAAAGGAGAGCTCGTGAGGAAATTGTTAACGATACCATGCGTGTTCTTCATGAACATATTGAGCAGGCTGGCATTAAAGCAACTATTACCGGGCGTCCAAAGCATTTCTATAGTATTTACAAAAAGATGAAGAGGGATAATAAGGATCTATCGCAGATTTATGATCTGTATGCAGTTCGTGTAATTGTTGACACTATTCCTCAATGTTATGCGGTGCTGGGGATTTCTCATTCCCTCTGGAAACCGCTTCCAAATCGTTTCAAAGACTATATTGCCGTGCCAAAGCCCAATATGTATCAGTCTCTGCACACCACAGTTATTGGTACAAAGGGACAGCCGGTTGAAATTCAGATTAGAACATGGGAAATGCATCATATTTCTGAATATGGTGTAGCCGCACACTGGAGATATAAGGAGGGCAAACAGTCAGGGACCAAGGACTTTGATTCTAAGATCAGCTGGCTGCGTAGAATTCTGGAATGGCAGGATACCAGTAATCCCAAGGAGTTTATGAATGCATTGAAACTGGATGTCTTTTCAGATGAGGTGTTTGTATTTACTCCTAAGGGGGATGTCATTAATCTCCCCAAAGGTTCTATTCCTATTGATTTTGCTTATCGGATTCATACGGAAGTTGGTAACCGCTGTGTTGGTGCCAAGGTCAATAATAAAATAGTTCCTCTTGATACAAAACTGAAAAATGGTGATATAGTTTCGATTATTACATCAAAAACAGGAAAACCCAGTTATGACTGGGTAAATATGGTAGGGGCCGCTGACAGTAAAGCAAAAATCAAAAGCTGGTTCAAAAAAGAAAGCAGAGAAGAAAACATTGCCCGCGGACAGGAGCTTTTGATACAGGAGGCTGACCGGCAGGGGTATGAATGGAAAAAACTGATAGCCAAAGACAGAATTCAGCAAATTGCCAAATCTTTTAATAACCTTACGGTTGATGATTTGTTTGCTTCTGTTGGGTTTGGTGGCACTGCTGTTAAAAGTGTCATTTTAAAACTGTCCGAACTTTATAAGAAAGAAACAAATACTCAGAAGTATACTGCACAAAAAACAGCAAAGGTTCTGGAAACACTTAAAATGAGAAGTGTTAAGCAGAAACCAAAGAGCGGAATTCTTGTAAAGGGCGAATCAGGGCTGGTAGTTCATTTATCCCGGTGCTGCAATCCTGTACCCGGAGATGACATTGTAGGATTTGTTACAAGAGGCCGTGGGGTTTCTGTTCATCGGGCGGATTGTCCAAATGCTGTTAACTTTACAGATAAGGATCGAATGATTGACGTGGCCTGGGAAGAAGCAACAAGCACGATGTTTCTTGTTATTGTTGAAGTCGTCAGTTATGACAGAACAGGCCTTATGGCAGATATTCTTGCTGTATTGACGGAAATGAAGCTTTCAATCTCTACGGTAAACGTAAAGGTAGAAGATACCGGTATGGCATATATGCATCTGGGAATACAGATCAAAGATTTACAGCAGCTTGAATTTATTATGACAAAACTCAGAAGAATCAAAGGTGTGCATTCTGTCAGACGGATGCATTCCCTGCAGGGAGGATAAGATGAGAGCGGTTATACAGCGTTGTAATTGGTGCAAAGTAGATTCAGAAGGCAGGGAGATTTCCCGTATCGGGAAAGGGATATCCGTCCTGCTTGGCATAAAAAAAGGAGATACAGAAAAAGATGCGTTATATATAGCTGATAAGATTCTGCATCTCAGAATTTTTGAAGATTCAGACGATAAACTCAATTTATCTGTTATTGATGTTGGTGGAGAAGTATCCATTGTTTCCCAATTCACTCTATATGGAGATGCCAGAAAAGGGAGACGGCCGAGTTTTACTGAGGCAGAACGGCCGGAAAGGGCGATTGAGTTATACAATTATGTAGTTCAGCTGATAAGAGAGGCAGGAGTCACGGCAGGGACTGGTCAGTTTCAGACCCATATGAAAATTAATCTTGAAAATGATGGCCCGGTGACTATTCTTCTGGACAGTGAACGGAATTTTTAATATTCAGGTGATGCTGATGAAAATTATGTATATGGTCTTAGGACCGTTTATGACTAATACCTATATCATATATAACGAAAAGACAATGGAAGGTATTGTTGTTGATCCATCATTTACCCCTGATCGGTATATTGATGTTATCAAAAAAAATAATATTTGCCTGAAATCTATTTTCCTCACTCATGCTCATGTAGATCATATGGCTGGGCTGAACGAATTGAGAAAAAGCTTTCCAGAAGCCAGACTTTACATGGACAAGAGAGATCAGGCAGGTTTGCATGATCCATTTAAAAACCTTTCTAACGACTTTTTGACTCCTGTTATTTCAGATGATGCTGACGTATGGTTAAAGGATGGGGATACTATTGAAACCTGTGGATTCAACTTCAAAGTTATAGATACTTCAGGACACACACCTGGTGGTATATCCTTTTATAATCAAAACGAGGGAATCGTCTTTACTGGAGACTCTCTTTTTCAGGGTTCTATTGGAAGAACGGACTTTCCAGGAGGAAGCTTAAAGGAACTTCTGACAAATATCCGTAATCAGCTTCTGGTTCTCCCCGAAAATACAGTTGTTCTTTCCGGCCATGGAAATCAGACAACCATTGGAGCGGAGAAAAAGGGCAATCCTTTTCTTAATGGAGGTTTCTTATGAAACAGGGCGTCGAATTCTGGCTGAGAGTCGTTATTGCGATCTTTTTTGCGGCCATTGTTATTTTAGCGCCATCAGTGCTTTTTCCCTTCATTGTTTCATTGATTATAGCTACTCTTCTTAATCCATTGGCAAAAGCGATTTATAATCAGTCACAAAAAAGAGAAATACCTGAAATTCCTTATGACTTTGCTATTATTATTTCATTTGCCATTTTTATTGCCGTTATTTACCTGATTGGTGTACATATTTTTGTTCCTTTCATTTCTGAATTCCGTGAATTTATGAAAAGTGTACCAGATACGATTCTGGCGGTGCAGCAGGCGATTCCGCAGTTGGAGGAACAGTATCAGCTCAGTGTATTGCCACCAGAAGCAAAATCATTTATTGCAAAGATTCTTCAGGATATTGGAGAATATACGTTAAAATTTGCACAATTCAGCATATCCGCGATTTTTTCCTTTGCAAGTACAATTGTAGAATTGATTGTAGTACCATTCATTACTTTTTACATGATGAAAAAGGGAAATGCATTTATCAATGGATTTATAAAACTTTTTCCAGAGCGATTCCACGATCATCTGCAACAGCTCTTTAAAGAAATTCATTTCGTATTGAATGCCTATATTCGCGGACAATTGCTTCTTTCTACACTGATGGCTGTTGTAGTTTTTATTGGAATGTGGGCACTGGATATTCCTTATCCACTGGTGATTGGCCTGCTTGCTGGTATTGTAGAAATGGTGCCCCTCATCGGACCTATCATTGGAGCAATACCTCCTGTTCTGCTTGGACTCCTGCAGGGGTCAACAGTGATGATTCAGGTCATTGTCTTTTATATTATTGTTCAACAGGTCGACGGACACTTTGTCATGCCTAAGCTTATGGGCAGCATCATTAAAGTACATCCGGTGGCTATTATTGCCGGTGTTCTTATAGGAGGACAGCTTCTGGGGGTTATTGGAATGATGATTGCTGTGCCGCTGGTTGCTGTATTACAAGTGCTTCTGAAGCATATGTGGTTCTACAACAGATATAAAAACTAGTAAGGAGAGAATCTTACAAAAATGAAAAAAACAACCATTATGAATACTCTGAAAAAGAAAATCAGAGAACATAAATATAAATTTACAAATCAGCGTCAAATTATTCTGGAAGCTTTCCTTGACAGTACGGAGAACCATATGAGTGCTGAAGATGTTTATGAAATGGTCAAAAGTCAGGATCCTGACATCGGACTGGCAACCGTATATCGTTCACTGGAATTGTTTAATCATCTGGAGTTACTGAAAAAACTGGATTTTGGTGATGGAAGAAGCCGTTATGAATTGAATGATCGTAATATTTCTCATTCACACCATCATCTGATTTGTCTGGGCTGCGGTAAGGTTACTGAATTCTCCTATGATTTTCTGAATGAAGTCAAAGAAAAAATTAAGAAGGAAAATGGATTTGATATTGTAGATTATCAGTTAAAATTCTATGGCTATTGCAGAGATTGTGCCAAAAATAATTCCAGCTTTTAGGTAAATTCCAAATCTTTTGTTCTCCGTATTAAGAAAATAGATAATCTATTTGCCAATATATGGTTTCAAATGGTACAATTTAGTTTGTTAATGTTTAGGCAGAAGGGAGTTTGAACTTCCTTCCACATTTTAATCATCCACGTGAATCACTACGAAACTAAAGAGGTGTCGTTATGCAGGCATTAAAAGGAACACATGATATTCTGCCTGAAGAAGTTTACAAATGGGACTACATGGAAGGGGTTATTCGTGATGTATGCCGTCGTTACGGATACAAAGAAATCAGAACTCCTATCATTGAAGCCACCGAACTGTTTCAACGCGGTATTGGAGATACAACTGATGTAGTAACAAAGGAAATGTACACCTTTACCGACAGGGGGAATCGGTCCGTAACACTCAGACCGGAAAATACTGCTTCTGCAGTAAGAGCTTATCTTGAACACAAGATGTATGGTGATCAGCAGGTTCATAAAATGTTTTACATTGGTTCTATGTTCCGGTATGATCGGCCACAGGCTGGAAGATACAGAGAATTTCACCAGTTTGGTCTTGAAGTATTAGGTGCGTCTTCTCCATTGGCAGATGCAGAAGTCATTACTATGGCTTGTGAGATTTTCCATAGATTGGGACTTAAGGATCTTGTGCTGCATTTGAATTCTATTGGTGACAAGAAATGCAGACCGGTTTACCGGCAGAAACTGATTGAATTTTTCGAGAAGAAAAAAGATCAGCTTTGTGATGATTGCAAAGAAAGACTTTATAAAAATCCACTGCGTATTCTGGATTGCAAAGAAGAATCCTGCAAAATGGCTTCTGTAGGTGCACCAGAAATTACTGATTATCTGTGCGAAGAATGCCATGATAAATTTGAGGCTGTAAAAAAATATCTGGATTCTGTAGGAATTTCCTATGATGTAGATCCCCGTCTGGTAAGAGGACTGGATTATTATACAAATACTGCTTTTGAAATCCAGTATCCGCCACTTGGGGCACAGAGTGCTGTCTGCGGTGGTGGCAGATATGATGGACTTGTTGAAGAAATTGGCGGTCCGGCTACTCCGGGAATAGGGTTTGCAATCGGGCTTGAAAGATTGCTTCTGGCACTTGAAATGCAGAATCTGATTCCTGAACCGAAAGAACAGAAGAGAGTATATATTGCTGCTCTTGGCAGTGATGCAGTTGCTGAAGGTTTTAAAATACAGGAAGAGCTTAGAGCTCATGATATAGAAGCCGATATGGATCTTCAGGGAAGAAGCCTTAAGGGGCAGATGAAGCAGTCTGGAAAATTAAAATCCCAGTTTACTGTCATTATTGGCAGCAATGAAATGGAAGAGGGTAATGCTTCAGTAAAAGATATGGATGAAGGAACACAGGAAAGTATTCCTTTTGCTGAAGTAGCTGACTATATTATCAATAAGGAATCAAACTCTAAATAATGAGTTTTTATTCACTTTTATTATTTTAAAGAGGTGCACAGATATGGAAACAATGGCAGGCATGCATAGATCCTGCGGATGCGGTCAAGTAACCGAAAACGATTGTGGTAAAGAATTAACATTAGCTGGCTGGGTTAATACCCGGCGTGATCACGGCGGTCTTATTTTCGTCGACTTGAGAGATCGCAGCGGTATTGTACAGCTGGTTATGAGCCCGCAGTATGGAGAAGAGGCCTTCCATAAAGCTGAAGGGGTAAGAAGTGAATACGTTCTGGCAGTTAAGGGTAAAGTAAGAGAAAGAAGTGCAGATACTGTTAACCCGAAAATGGAAACTGGTAAGGTTGAAGTTGTAGTATCTGAACTTAGAGTCCTGAATAAAGCTAAGACTCCACCATTCTATGTAGAAGATGGAATTGATGTTGATGAAAATGTTCGTCTTAAATATCGCTATATTGATTTAAGACGCCCTGAAATGCAGAATCACCTTATCATGAGACATAAAATCGTCCATGAAATGAGGACCTTCCTTGATGAAAATAATTTCCTGGAAATTGAAACTCCGATGCTTACCAAGAGCACACCGGAAGGCGCCAGAGACTATCTCGTTCCAAGCCGTGTAAATCCAGGAAAATTCTATGCGCTGCCACAGTCTCCACAGCTCTTTAAACAGCTGCTGATGGTATCCGGACTTGAAAGATATTTCCAGGTTGCCCGTTGTTTCCGTGATGAAGATCTGAGAGCAGATCGCCAGCCTGAATTCACCCAGCTGGATATGGAACTGTCCTTTGAAGATCAGGACTTTATCCTCAGCCTTATGGAACATATGATGCAGAGAGTATTCAAAAAAGTATTGAACAGGGATATCGAAATTCCATTTAAGAGAATCAAATGGGATGATGCAATGAACCTCTATGGTTCCGATAAACCGGATCTGCGTTTTGATATGCATTTCTATGATATCTCTGATTCTCTCAGAGATACGGAATTCAAGGTATTCCGTTCCGTACTGGATAACGGTGGTGTCATTAAAGCTATTAATGTCAAGGGTGATGCTGGTATTCCGCGCCGTGAACTTGATGGTCTTGTAGATTATGTAGGCCGTTACGGTGCAAAGGGTCTTGCATGGATCGGATTTAATCAGGATGGAACACTGAAGTGCCAGATTACCAAGTTCCTTGGTGAAGATAAAGTTAGAGAAATCGGAAAACTTTGCGAAGCTGAACTTGGAGACCTCATTCTCATCATTGCCGATAAACCAAAAGTAGTGGCTCAGGCTCTTGGTGAACTTCGTCTTGAAATGGGAAGACGGATGAATCTCATTGATCCTGATGAATTCTGCTTCCGCTGGGTAACTGATTTCCCGATGTTTGAATACAGTGAAGAAGAACATCGTTATGTAGCTGAACATCATCCATTCACTGCACCAAGAGATGAAGATGTCCAGTATCTCCTTACAGATCCTTCCAAAGTATATGCCAAGGCCTATGATATGGTACTGAATGGTGTGGAAGCCGGCGGCGGCTCTCTCCGTATTTATCAGGAAGAACTTCAGGAAAAGATCTTCCAGGCAATTGGTATTTCTCAGGAAGAAGCACAGCAGAAATTTGGATTCCTGCTTGATGCATTTAAGTATGGTGCACCGCCCCATGCCGGGATTGCATTAGGACTGGACCGTCTTGTAATGCTTATGCTCCATCTGGAATCCATCCGTGATGTTATTGCATTCCCGAAGACTCAGAGTGCTATTGATCCGATGACTCAGGCACCTTCTGTTGTTGAAAATAAACAGCTGAAGGAACTTCATGTCAAACTGGATATCAAGGAAGAAAAAGACCTGTTCTAATCATTGTTTAGACATACTTTACTTGTAAAATACTCTGGTTTTTGTTAAACTATTCATAAAGAAACCCTGCTGTGCACGTGCAGCTTTATATTTTGAACCAACACCTTTATAACGGGAGTTCAGAGCTGAACTGATGAGTCAATGCCCTTTACGGGACTGGCAAGAAGCTTTTCACGAGGACACCCACCTGCACATATGCAGACTCAAAATACGGCAATTAACGACATGGTGGGGCTATTGAATACTAAAATACAGCTGAGATTTCTTGGCTGTATTTTTTATTTATAAATAAAGTTTTGAAATTTTTTCAATTTCATGGGATAATAAAAGGGAAAACATTTGTATTGGGGTGAAAGATATGGATTCATTATTTGATTACAACAATGGAGGCATAAATGCATATGCACCATTAGCTGATCGAATGCGTCCAGAAACGCTGGATGGAATTTATGGACAGGAATCAGCAGTAGGTAAAAACTCTTTCCTCTATAAAATGATCCAGAAGGATATGGTCCCATCCATACTGCTGTTTGGTCCACCAGGGTGCGGGAAAACCACGATCGCATCTGTTATTGCAAAAATGACCAGAAGTAATTTTGTCAAACTAAATGCCACAGCCAGTGGAACCAAAGATATCAGAGAAATTGTAGCCAAGGCCAAAAATGATCTTTCTTACTATAATAAGAGAACCATTGTATTTATTGATGAAATTCACCGGTTTAACAAGGGACAGCAGGATCTGCTTCTGCCCTACGTGGAAAACGGCACTATTGTGCTCATTGGTGCAACTACGGAAAATCCTTACTTTGAGATTAACAGGCCGCTGCTTTCAAGGATCCGGCTGATTCATCTGAATGCTCTTTCTGTGGATTCAGAAATCCGGATCCTCCGCCATGCCCTGGAAGACAGGGAAAAAGGACTGGGGAACAGCAATTATAAAGTTTCTGATGATGTACTGAAAATAATTTCTTCCTACTCCTCCGGTGATATAAGAATTGCATTAAATCTTCTTGAGCAGGCAACATCACTTCTTCCTTTGAATGGTGAACTCACAGAAAGAGAAGTTGCAGAAGTTGCAGGGGAACATTTATCTGTATATGATAAGAACAGCGATTATCATTATGATATTATTTCTGCTTTTATTAAAAGTATGAGAGGCAGTGATCCTGATGCAGCACTCCATTATCTTGCCCGTCTGATAGAAGGTGGAGAAAAATTATCATTCATTTCACGAAGAATTATGATTTGTGCTGCAGAAGATGTGGGACTTGCAGATCCACAGGCGTTAGTTATCGCAACATCTGCAGCACAGGCATCTGAAATGATTGGATATCCGGAAGCACGCATTCTTTTGGCAGAAGCGGTAATTTATATCTGTCTGGCACCGAAGAGTAATAGTGCTATTATGGGAATAGATAAAGCTATAAGTGAAGTGAAGACAAGAAATAACTGGACTATTCCAAACTGGCTGAAGGACGCTCATTATAGCGGAGCCCATGAACTGGGGCATGGAAATGGATATCTTTATCCTCACAACTTTGGCGGTTATGTTAAGCAGCAGTATCTTCCTGATGAATTGACAGGACATGTCTATTATCATCCTTTATCCAACGGCAGAGAACTTCTGCTCAGTGAAAAATGGAAAGATATAATGAAGAAAAAATAGGGGTGAATTTTTTTGAGCAGACGAAGGAAAAGTAATACTGCAAGTGCATCGAAGCAAAAGAAAAATAACTCTGGGAATTATGAGATTTCAGGAGTTATTCTTTTGGCGTTTGGCATATTTGCCCTTATCAGTCTATTAGGTGGGGGTACTGGCATTGTCGGTAAAATTGTAAATGACGGCTCTCAATTTCTTTTTGGAACAGGCGCCATTATCGCTATTGTATTTCTCATCATTTTTGGGGCCAGATATGCACTTTTATCACGGGGGATGGCGTTAACTGCGAAGAAAATTCAATGGGGGCTGCTTTATTTCCTCACACTTTGCATGATTCACCATTATTATGTTCCGTCTGGACGGGAATTGGATATTGAAGAGATACTTCGTTATGGCGGTATAACAGGTGGTCTGTTTACCTATTTCTCGAGAATTGCTTTGGGAGAGATTGGAACAACTATCCTTTTAATTGGCTTGATTGTGATTAATATTCTCCTTTTATTCCACTGGTCTATTGCCAGAGGAGTAGAACATGCAGGAGAAAAAACAGAAGGAATCCGCCGTCAGACTAAAGAAAAATTAGAGGATGTCGCACAGAAAATACGAGATAAAAAGGCGGCAATGGATGCTGCTCATTCGGCGGCCCGTCTGGAAGAATTAAATGATAAACCTACGGAATTTATCTACAATAAGAAAAAATCAGAACCCAAGGATCTTGAAGATGATACTATCCAGACAGATGTTCCTTTTGAAGAGAAGGAAAGCTGTACGCCAGTTTTAAATGAAACTGATGAAGAAGAGCAGGAGAAAATAGTTGATGATGCAGTGAATGAAGATGAGTCTGTCGCTGAACCGTCTGACATGATGGAGACAAATGAAATTCACTCTGAAGAAAATCCTGATAGTCATGAAGAAGAACCGCATCCTCCTGAAGATTCAGCCGGGCAAAAAGAGGTTCAGAATATGTCTTTACAAATAGCAGATAAGGCAGCAATTCAAAAACCGGAATATCAGTTCCCGCCCCTTTCACTTCTTCATACTGATGGTTCCAAAGGGAATCAGCAGATAGATGTCAGCCGGAATGCAGGAATTATTGAATCTACGCTGAAGAGTTTTGGGGTTATGGCAAAAGTAGTTCATGCAAGTGTAGGTCCAACGGTGACCCGTTTTGAACTTCATCCGGAAGTTGGAGTTAGGGTAAGCAAAATACAGGGGCTGTCTAATGAACTGGCTATGGCACTGGCCGCGACTCATATTCGTATTGAAGCACCTATCCCGGGAAAGGCAGCCGTAGGTATTGAAATTCCTAATAATAAATCGGCTTCTGTGCCGTTAAGGGATGTTCTGGACAGTGATAATTTTAAAAACGGAAAGGGTCATATTTTAGTTGCACTGGGCAAAGACATTACTGGCAAGACGATTGTTACTGATCTTTCTCAAATGCCGCATCTGCTGATTGCCGGTTCAACAGGATCCGGGAAATCGGTATGTATCAATTCCATTATTACAAGCATTATTTACCACAGTAAACCGGAAGATGTAAAGCTTATCCTGATTGATCCTAAAGTGGTAGAACTCTCTGTATATAATGGTATTCCTCACTTGAGAACAGAAGTTATTACAAATATGAAGATGGCAGAAGGGGCATTGAACTGGGCTGTACGTGAAATGGAAGCCCGTTATCAGCTCTTTGCGTCCTCAAAGGTCAGAAATATCGATGGCTATAACAAGCTGAACAGTGATAAGAAGATGCCATACATACTGATTATTGTGGATGAATTTGCAGATCTGATGAATGTGGCTGCTAAAGAAGTGGAAGTTCTTATTCAGCGGCTGACACAGAAAGCAAGAGCCGCAGGAATCCATTTAATTCTGGCTACACAGAGACCATCAGCAAATGTTATTACCGGCGTCATTAAATCAAATATTCCAAGTCGTATTGCCTTCATGGTAGAATCTGCACTCAATTCCCGTATCATTCTTGATGAAGGTGGTGCGGAGACCCTTTTAGGAAAGGGAGATATGCTGTTTAAGCAGGCTGGCAAACTGAATACCATTCGTGTTCAGGGGGCATTTATTTCTGATGAAGAAGTTGAATCAGTTGTTAATTATGTAAGAGAAGAAAGTATCAAACAGGAACAGGGAGTCGTAACTTATGAGCCTATCGATCTTTCAGTTCCCGAAGAAACCCATACACAGGGAATGGTGGAAGAAGAACAGGATGAAGTTATGGAAGAAGCTGTCGAATGGGTGCTCGATACTAAAAGAGCGTCTGTGTCTGCGCTTCAGAGACGTTTCCGTATTGGTTATACGAGGGCGGGCCGACTGATGGATACCATGGAGAGGCTGGGTATCGTAAGCCCTGCGGATGGGGCGAAACCAAGGGAGATACTTATGACAAAAGAGCAGGCACTTTCCCTATTGCAGACAAATAAAAATGGTGCTGACAGCAGTGAAGAAAAGGATGTGGAAACAGAATCACACGAATAAAATGAAGTGATTCACCGTATATCTGTTTCCCTTTACGCTAAGGATATGTGATATAATTTTTCCAGAGGTGATCCTATGAAACGACTGGCTTCAGTTTTTCTGTTTTTGATTTTATCTGCACTTGCTTTTGGGGGAGTCTTTCATTATGCGCGTTTTCAGGTACAATTAAAAAAAGAGAAGGATCATCCATCAGAGTATGTAACCGTATATACGGATCTGCAGGCGGGAATGCTGGAACCGTTGAATACTGCTTTCTATAGAGAATCTGGAATTCGTTTCAATATCGTATACCTTTCCAGATCTCAGTTACTGGATAAAAACAGAGTAGAAGGACAGGCGGCTCCTGATCTGTATATAACATCACAGGATACATTATTGAAATTGAAAGACAGACATTTTCTTTCTGCCTACTCTTCCTATCAGACTGATACAGCGCTGAATCTCTTTAAAGATCAGGATGGCTATTGGACAGGACTCTGGGTAGATCCAGTCATTTTTGCTGTTAATAAGGATTATGCAAATAAACATCCTGCATTTTCCTATACATGGAATGAGGTACTTACCCGGAATTCCGTCCGAATTTCCATGACTGACTTTATTGCCGCAGAAATGGCCAGCGATTTATTAATGTGCATGGCTGAACATTTTGGCATTGAAGATACATTTATACTTTTGAAAAATGCACAGGATCATATTGTCCAATATGGAAAATATTTATCAACTCCATCCCGCATGGCAGGAATGGGGAAGTGCGATATCGGTATTTCAGGATTGAATGAAGCCATTCGAAGTCAGAAGGAAAATCTTCCGATTGTTATTATGTATCCTACGGATGGTGCACCCTGGTACTTATGGGGGACTGCAGTTTCTGCGGAAAGTGCGTATCCTGAGAGAGCTCAGGATCTGATGAACTGGCTCTTAAATTCTGAAAAATATAAAAAGATTATGGAAGAAAATCATTATTATTATATTTATGTCAATGATTATGAGCTGAAACCTGATCAGGATGGCAATTCTCTGGTGTTCTGGGATCTAGAGAAGCTCTATTTTGATGAAGGGAAAAAAGATTTACTTGCCCAATGGGGAGAAAAGATTCGTTTTGGAGGTACAAATAATTGAGTAAACGGACACTTGGATATATAAGCCTTGGATGTTCTAAGAATTTAGTAGATACAGAAATGATGCTGGGGATCCTTGAAGATGCAGGATATGAACTGACAGATGATTTGTCAGAAGCACAGGTTATTATTATTAATACCTGTACCTTTATCGACCCGGCAAAGGAGGAATCTATCCAGGCGATTCTTCAGACCGCAGAATACAAGAAAAATGGAAAATGTGAGAAACTGGTTGCAGCAGGGTGTTTAACGCAGCAGTATCAGAAAAAATTGGGGGAACTTCTTCCAGAGGTAGATGTTTTCATAGGGACCGATTCCTGGCACCATATTTTAGAATCAGTCAACGAATCTTATGCAAATGATGATAAGGTTTACAGTTTTGATAATAATCCCTGTACCGATGAAGATCTTATACCAAGAAGAACGGTGACACCAGATTATTCTGCCTATGTAAAGATTGCTGAGGGCTGCAGTAATGGATGTACTTTCTGCTACATTCCTTATGTCAGAGGGCCAATGCGCAGTCGTCCGATTCCATCGATTGTGCATGAAGTTAAAAGACTGGCATCTAATGGAGTCAAAGAATTCAATCTTATTGCTCAGGATCTATCCTGTTATGGAAGAGATTTAAGAAATGGCACCAATCTGGCCGCACTTTTAAGAGAACTCGTAAAAATTAATGGTGTGAAATGGATTCGTCTGTTTTACCTTTATCCCACTTATTTTGATGATGAGCTTCTGGATGTTATCTTGAAGGAAGACAAGATCTGTAAGTATGTAGATATACCGCTGCAGCATATCAGTGATCCTGTTTTGAAGAGAATGCACAGAAGGGATTCTTCTGAAGCTATCAAATCACTGCTGCATAAGATTCGTGCAGCCACCCCGCATATGACCATTCGTACTACACTTATGGTAGGTTTCCCTGGAGAAACAGAAGAAGATTTCAGGAAACTTTGTGATTTCATCAAAGAAGTACATTTTGATGATATGGGAGCATTTAAATTTTCTCCTCAGGACGGAACACCAGCAAGTAAAATGACGGACCAGATTCCTGAAGAAGTAAAAGAAGACCGTTATCATGAATTGATGTCCATTCAGGCTGGAATTTCTGAAGAGAATAACGAAAAACTGATTGGTACAGAGGCCGAAGTACTGGTGGAAGAACTGGTTGATGATGGCGAAGGTCATATTCAGGCAAAAGGAAGAGCCTCTTTCCAGGCACCTGAAGTAGATGGAAATGTATATATCGAAGACCCGTCAGACCTTAAGCCTGGTGATTTTGTGAAAGTAAAAATCGTTGACGCATATGCCTATGATCTGATTGCTGAAAGAATTTAAATGTGAAAGAAAGTAATACTCATGATTACTGAAATCATAACAACAGGAACGGAACTGCTTCTGGGAGAAATCGCTAATGAAAATGCCCAATGGCTAGCATCTTTTCTGAATGAGAAAGGCTTTACAGTAGCTTATATGACTGTAGTAGGAGATAATCCTTCCCGTATGCGGGAAGTCTTTGAAACAGCACTGAAAAGAGCTGATCTGGTTATCACATCTGGAGGATTGGGCTCTACTCTTGGGGATATTACCAAGAAAGCAGGAGCTGATGTGATGAGAGTCCCTTACATCCGGTTTCCTGAAGAATCAGACCGTCTACGTCGATATTATGAGGATAAAGGCCGTGAACTGACTCCGGCCCTGGATCGGCAGTCCTGGTTTGCCCAGGGGGCTTATATTTTTCAAAATGATGAGGGATCTGCTAGCGGTTCAGCCATAACAGTGAATGGAAAGATTTTGATTCATCTTCCTGGACCGCCTTTTGAAATGAAAATGATGATGAAAAATCATGTACTTCCATGGCTCAGCAGGATTGCAGGAGTGCAGGGGACGATTCAATCGCTCGTACTTTCCGTGAAGGATGCAACGGAGTCCGCGATTGAGGAAAAAATACATGACCTTTTGATTAATCAGTCAAATCCTACAATTGCTCTTCTGGCAAGACCTGGATATATTGCTGTCAGGGTTACTGCAAAAGGCAAAGACAGTAAGGAGGCTGCAGAGCTGATTGAGTCGGTTACTCATGAGATTGAAGAGAGGATTCCTCTTGCAGGTCGGTACAATGTGGAAAATCAGATCATTCCGGACCTTTATGAATTTTTTCTAAAGAATAAACTAACAATCAGTGCTGCAGAATCCTGTACAGGGGGACTCATTGGGAAATTGCTTACGGATTTACCTGGGAGTTCTGTTTTCTTCAAGGGAAGTGCAGTTACCTACTGGAATGAGGCAAAGGAAAAAGTACTTTCTGTGTCCGGAAAATCATTGATGGAATACACAGCAGTCAGTGAACCGGTAGCTCGACAGATGGCAGAGGGTTCAAGAAATCTTTATGATAGTGACATTGCGGTTTCTACTACCGGTTATGCAGGTCCAGGAAAAGGAGAACGGGGGGAAGACGCTGGGCTTGTGTACATAGGGGTTGCAGGGCCTTTAGGAACTAAAGTATATAAAGAACAATTCTTGGGTTCGCGGGATAGTGTGCGCTTCGGCGCTGCAGATAGAGCACTTTATTACGCATTAGAATATGCGAAAAATATTTAAAAAGATTAAGGAGGATTCAGATGGCTAACGAAAAAGGATTAAGCGCAGAAAAGAAGAAAGCTCTTGAAAATGCAATGCATCAGATTACCAGAGAATTTGGTGCAGGTTCCATCATGCGTCTTGGCGATATGGGAGACAAACTTGATATTGAAGTGATTCCGACCGGCTCATTAGCACTGGATATCGCGGTCGGCGTTGGCGGATATCCAAGAGGCAGAGTTATCGAAATTTATGGACCTGAATCTTCAGGTAAAACGACCATGGCTCTCCATGCTATTGCAGAGGCACAAAAAGTAGGCGGCGTGGCAGCTTTTATTGATGCCGAACATGCATTGGATCCTATGTATGCCCATCATTTAGGTGTTAATACAAAGGAACTTCTGATTTCCCAGCCGGACAGCGGTGAACAGGCACTCAGCATCTGCGAATCCCTGGTAAGAAGCGGGGCTGTCGACATTGTCGTTATTGACTCTGTAGCTGCTCTGGTGCCAAAACAGGAAATTGAAGGAGATATCAGTGATCAATCGGTAGGTCTTCAGGCAAGACTTATGAGTAAAGCACTGAGAAAACTGACTGGTATTATCAGTAAATCCCGCACTATTGTCATATTCATTAACCAGATCCGTGAAAAAGTTGGCGTTATGTTCGGAAATCCTGAAACAACAACCGGTGGGCGCGCCTTGAAATTCTATGCTTCCATGCGAATTGAAATCAGAAGAGCGGAAGCGATTAAAAATGGGACCGATGTTATTGGCAACAGGACAAGAGCCAAAGTTGTAAAGAACAAAGTCGCTCCTCCGTTTAAAGTGGCAGAATTTGATATTATGTACGGAGAAGGTATCTCCAAAGAAGGTACATTACTTGATATTGCCGTCAATATGGATATTATCCAGAAAAGTGGTGCCTGGTATTCCTATAAGGGAAATCGCATGAGCCAGGGGCGTGAGGCCGCTAAGACATATCTGAAAGAACATCCAGAAGTAGAAGAGGAAATTAATAAAATTATCCGTGATACTTTAGTCGTTGAACCTGATCATTTTGAAGAGGGCGTACTGTCCGAACAAGATGAAAATGATGAAAAGTAATCGGACATGCTATGAAGCAGCACTCCATCTTTTGAAATACAGAAACCAGAGTGAAAAGGAACTTCGCCGCAAACTGAAAGACAGGGAATATACCCGGGACGAAATCACTAAAACCCTTGAAAAATTGAAGTATTACGGTTACGTAAATGATGATGATCTTGCGGAAGAAGTTTTCAATGCCTATAGAAAGAGACATTGCTATGGCATATCCTATATCAGACAGAAAATGAAAATGCAGGGGCTTATATGTCAGTGGCAGATTTCAGAAGAGGAAGAAAGAAACAATGCTCTGTATATTTTAAGCGCAAAAGCTAAAATTGTGCCGGCTATACTGTCAAATTACAGGAAAGCAGTTTCCTTTTTAAAACGACGGGGCTTTTCCTACAGCTCTATCATATTTGCCCTTCATGAACTGGATGTAAAAGATGCACCGGCTGATTCTGATTTTTTCTAAGTCATATTTGTTTGTAAGATTCCGGATAAGATCGATCAGGTAATATCATATTGGTTTAAAGGTCAATGAAGTATTATTCAACTTCATTGGCCTTTTTATTTAGCCACTAAATACATTTAGGAATAAGAACCGTGTATATCTGAAAAGATATTCTGGATAATATTTATGGATTTATCACTTGAATACGAGAAGTTTTCTGGAGAAATAAAGGCTGATTAACGGATGGCAGTATAATATTTACAGACCATGTATCTCTAGCAGCTGAAAGATTAAAAATATTATTTAAAAATCAAAAAATGTATTGACTATTTGACTTTTGAAGAGTATAATAAATCTGAAAGTTAAAGAAAAGCGGTGAGAGATATGAATAATATGTTGTCGGATCGAATTGAAAAATTTATATTGGAATTACTTAATAAGCAGAACAGCGAAGAGCTTTTTTTAAAGCGTAAAGAAGTTGCAGATTTATTGGAATGTGCACCTTCTCAGGTAACTTATGTTATTAATACCCGGTTTTCTTCCAATGAGCGGTTTATTGTAGAATCGCGCAGAGGGAACGGAGGATATATAAGGATTGCTTTAAGGAGCAGCCTTCCTTCCGTCTGGAAAATTCCGGCGAGTCATAATATAACCAAGCCTGTAGCTGATAATTCTGCGGATGCAAAGAACAGTATCTCCAGCAGTATTGAAAAAATCGAAAATGAATTAAAAGGATATTACCAGATGCTGCTGGATTATGAAATTATTACACTTAGAGAGTATCGAATGATCTGTTCGATGATGCATACGCTTTTGGAGTACTGCCCGGACCATCACCGAAGGGATGCTGCAAAAACGATGATTAAAAGGATTGAATGGGTCATGAAAGGAGAATAAAGTATGCTTTGTGATTCTTGTCATCAGAGAGAAGCCACTGTTCATCTGACACAGGTAATCAATGGATATCGCAGCGAGAAGCATCTATGCGAACAGTGTGCTGATAAATATACTGAGAACGGGCCTATGAATTTTGGGAATATTCATCATTTTTTCCATAATGATATGAATTCAATTTTTAATGCCTTCAGGCAGGGGATGTCACAATTCCAGCCGTCAGGAATTCTGTCGGGACTGGTTAATGGAGAATTTAATCCACAGGAAACATTTAACGGTTCTGAGGATATACCATCAAGAATCCGGGTTAATCTTGATGATCCAGAGGTTTCGCAGATGAATCAGCTAAAGTCCAATGAAAGATCTATGAAACTGATGGAACTTCACAAGAAACTGAATCAAATGGTGGATTCTGAAAATTATGAAGAAGCTGCAAAGATCAGGGATGAGATCCATCATCTGGAAAAGACCGGTATAAAAGAAAATTCATCAGAATCATGAGATGATTGCATTTCCTGATATCTGATATTCTAAATACTCTTTGTAAGGAGGAATGCATATGAAAGATAGATATACAGATGGCGTAAAAAAAGCATGGAAGTTTGCAGCATCTGAAGCTGTAAAACTTGGCAGCGACTATTTAGGCACAGAACATCTTTTACTTGGGATTGCCAATGAAAAAGATACAGTAGGAGGCAAGGTTCTGAATTCCCTGGGGATTACTGTAAATACTCTGGAATCCATTCTGTCCGAATTAGGACAGAGACAGTCCATGTTTGCTTCAAATGAAGTCTATGTAGCACCACGAACAAAAAGAGTCATGCAGATGGCTTCAGATGAGGCTAATCAGCTTGGCAGCTCCTATGTGGGAACTGAACATGTACTGCTGGCTATTCTTCATGAAGGAGGTGGACTGGCCGTTCAGATTCTTGATAATCTTGGAATCACTAATGAGAAGCTGGAAAAAGCTTTTGAAAAATATATTTCTGAAGATAACAGTGCCAAAGGGCAGTCTGAAGGATTAAAGGATCTTGGAGATTTTGCCATAGATTTGAACGAAAGAGCTAAACAGGGGAAAATTGATCCGGTTATCGGCAGATCCGATGAAATCGACAGGGTTATCCAGATTCTTTCCAGAAGAAATAAAAATAATCCAGTACTGATTGGCGAACCTGGTGTTGGCAAGACTGCTATTGCAGAAGGGTTGGCTCAGCGGATTGTGAATAATAATGTGCCGGAAATCCTGAAGAACTGTCATATTATTTCCCTGAATATTTCTTCTATGGTTGCTGGAACCAAATACAGAGGTGAATTTGAAGAAAGACTTAAAAAAGTCATAGAGCAGATGAAACAGCACCCGGAATGGATTCTCTTCGTAGATGAACTTCATACCCTGGTTGGGGCTGGTTCTTCAGAAGGGGCCATGGATGCTGCCAATATTATGAAACCTGCGCTAGCAAGAGGGGAATTGCGTTGTATCGGTGCTACAACTTTAAAAGAATACAGCAAATATATTGAAAAGGATGCTGCACTGGAACGTCGATTCCAGCCGGTTATGGTGGGTGAACCAAGTCAGGCAGACACACTGGCTATTCTTAAAGGTCTACGCGACCGTTATGAAGCTTTCCATAAAGCAAAAATTACAGATGATGCGCTGAAATCTGCAGTAGAATTGTCCAGCCGTTACATTACAGATCGTTTCCAGCCGGATAAAGCTATTGATGTGATTGATGAAGCAGCAGCAAAAGTTCGGATGGAAGCCTCTGCAACTCCAAAGAGTTTAAAGGAAAAAGAAGAAAAACTGGAATATCTCAACAAAGAAAAAAATGCAGCTGTCTCTTCTCAGGATTTTGAAAAGGCTGCAATTTACAGAGATCAGGCAAAACAGCTCCAGAGTGAAATTGATGATATGAAGAAGACCTGGAAGGGCGCAGATCAGGATCATCTGACTGTGACCAAGGAAGATGTAGCGGAGGTTGTTTCTAAATGGACAGGCGTACCTCTGAGAAATCTGAAGAAAAGTGATTCCGAGAGACTTCTTCATTTGGAAGAAGAACTGCATAAGAGAGTTGTGGGACAGGGAGAAGCTGTTCATGCGGTTGCTACAGCAATTCGTCGTGCCAGAGCTGGAATGAAAGATCCGAAACGTCCTATTGGTTCATTCCTCTTCCTTGGCTCTACCGGTGTAGGTAAGACTGAACTGGCAAGAGCTCTTGCTGAATGTATGTTTGGCGATGAAAAGAACATGATTCGTTTTGACATGTCTGAATACATGGAAAAGCATGAAGTGTCTCGTCTCGTTGGTGCACCTCCAGGATATGTAGGATATGAAGAAGGTGGTCAGCTGACTGATGCGGTTCGCCGGAATCCCTATAGTGTAATTCTTTTTGACGAAGTAGAAAAAGCACATATGGATTTCTTCAACATTCTTCTTCAGGTACTAGATGATGGCCGTTTAACCGATGGGCAGGGACGGACTGTTGATTTTACAAACTGTGTCATTATTATGACCAGTAATCTTGGCTCTCAGCTCTTTAAGAATAAAATAACCCATCTTGGATTCTCTTCTGATGAAAAAGAAGAAGAAAAGGGATTTGAAGACATTAAAGAGAAGATTATTTCTGAAGTGAAGAGAACTTTCCGCTCTGAATTTATTAATCGTATTGACGAGATTGTAGTATTCCATCCGCTCACACCAGAAAACCTTTCAGAAATTATTGATCTTATGCTTAAGAATGTATCTGCTAAACTGGAACGCTTCCAGGTTGCTCTGGATATTTCTAAAAAGGTGAAAGACATTCTTATTAAGGATGGGACAGACATGGAATATGGTGCTCGTCCGCTTCGCAGAACTATTCAGAAAAAATTGGAAGATCCGATTTCTGAACTTATTCTTGAAGATAAGCTGAAAGATAAGAAAGTTCTGAAAGTTGATGCTGATGATAAGGGTGAATTAAGCTTTAAGACTGAATAAAATAATCCAGTCGTAGTATAATGGACACAGAATATACTTCTGTGTCCATTTTTTTATACTAAAGATAATAAGAAAATATTAAACATCTGGTAATCACAAAAGGAGAACACAATGAGTGCAAATAAGGTACGAACGAAATATGTTTGCTCTAATTGCGGCGCTGAAACCTTGAAATGGATGGGGAGATGTCTTCAGTGCGGCGAGTGGAATACACTGGAAGAAAAAATCGTAACGCCCTCAGCAGTTAATCTTTCGACGGCTGTTCATGGAGAATGGCTTGATTCATCTGTACCCAAAAAACTTTCCACGATCAGTTATGAGAGTCATGCCCGGATTCTGTTGAATATGAAAGAAGTGGATCGGCCTTTAGGTGGCGGACTGGTACCTGGTTCTGTCATCCTTTGGGGAGGAGAGCCGGGAATCGGCAAGTCGACTCTTATCCTTCAGGTATGCCATGCCATGGCATCTCAAAACAGGACAGTTCTGTACTGCAGTGGTGAAGAATCTGAGATTCAGTTAAAACTCAGGGCAGAAAGGCTGAATATAAATGATGCCAACTGCTATATTTACGCAGGAAGTAATATTAACAGTATACTGAAAGAAGCAGAGACCATTAAACCTGCCATGCTGGTAGTTGATTCCATACAAACCATGTACCTTTCCAATGTGACTGCTCCTATGGGAAGTCCTACACAAATTCGTGACTGCACATCTGCACTGGTTAACTTTGCAAAGAAAATGAATATTTCAGTGATGATTGTCGGCCATGTTACGAAAGAAGGAAATCTGGCAGGGCCCCGTATCCTGGAACATATGGTGGATGTAGTCTTTTATCTGGAAGGAGACAGAAGCTATCAGTTCCGTATTCTCCGAACCGTAAAGAATCGTTTTGGCTCCACGGAGGAATCAGGCCTTTTCATTATGGAAAAGAATGGCTTAAAAGGAATAGAAGACCCATCTCATTACCTGATAAGAAATCATTCAGAACCATCTCCCGGTTCTATTGTCGTGGCATGCATGGAGGGACTTCGCCCTATTCTTGTTGAAATCCAATCATTATCAGTCCATTCAGTTTTAGCGATTCCACGAAGAATTTCTTCGGGATATGATTATAATCGAATGATTATTCTGCTCGCAGTACTTGAAAAAAGGGTAGGAATTCCTTTTTCCTCAGATGATGTGTATCTGAATGTGGCAGGAGGTTTCAAGGTAAGAGAAACAGCAGCAGATCTGGCGGTATCGCTGGCGCTCTTCTCAGTGAAGAAGGATATTCCAGTTCCTATGGGATTAATGGCATTAGGTGAAATTGGACTTACAGGGAAGATTATGCCGGTTTCTAAAATTGGAATCCGGTTAAAAGAAGCAATGAAAATGAATTTTACATCGTTCCTTCTGCCAGAAGATAATAGGGAGGAGGTTATGGAATTTCTGGAGAACAATGATAAGATGTATCTGTCGGGATCAATGACATTTGTCAAAAATCTAGGCGAAGCTATCCAGTATCTCAAGTCCTGAATTATTTCCATGACATCATAAATTATCATATCGAAAAGACAAACAGCGTTTATCTGCTGGAATTGACATTCAGCAGATAAACGCTGTTTTATGCATGAATAGAAGTTTTATAAAAAAGGAGATAGAATGAAAATCATTCTATCTCGGAATTGTATTGCTGTGAAAAAGTACTTTCAAAAATGCAGAAGTGACTTCTGGATCAAAAAGAATCCCGGAACCGGTCATTATTTCTCTCGTAACCTCTTTAATGCTTTTCGTTTTGAAATCTGGTGATGAGTAGATTGTTTCATCATAGTAACTGGCTACAGAAATAATTCTCGCGCCCAATGGAATATTTACGTTCTTTAAATGTTTGGGATAACCGGTTCCGTCCCATCTTTCGTGGTGAGAACGGATAAAAGGGAGAAGATCCTGACATCCGGGAGTGGATTCCAGCATATTAATGCCTAGCTCCGGATGCTTCTTGTATAACGATAATTCTCTTCGGGAAAGGTAAGGAACCTTTGACAGGATGGAATTAGGGATGGAAAGTAATCCTATATCGTGAAGGAGTCCTGCATAACGAATCAAGGTGATGTCATTAGCAGGAAGCCTCATATATACAGCTGTTGCACCGGCATAATTTGCAACCCGTACAGAGTGTTCATACAGATCTTTTGATTTTAAGCGTAAAAGTTCAGTGAAATGGCTTGTAACCATTTCAAGGGTATTCTGTGTTTCTTGAAAAGTTACAGAATTTTGAAAAAGTGATGAGCTATACATAGAGAGTACCGTTGGAAGTCAAAAAACAAAATGAAGTCAGGAAATATTAATACATTATATCCTAGATTTCTATTTTATGTCTTTTAAGCCATGCGGTCATGTAAGAGCAGTCTGAACGGAAAGTCAGATGATTCTGGGATACCCAGTCATAGAATGCCTTCGCAAGTTTCGCAGCAATTCCCTGTCCGGAAAGTGCATCCGGTACAATAGTATGTATAACAGTGATCGTTCCATCTTCAACTGTATATTCCAGATAAGAAGTCCCTTTTGGATCTTCCAGTTCGAATTTATGTGCTTCAATATTATGTCTAATCATAGTTACCTCGTTTTTAAATACATAGCTATTTTACTCAAGAATTCAAAAAAGGTCAAAGAGAATATGTGTTTGTCAGGGGAGGCTCATTTCATGCTCAGTTCCCATAGATAGGATTGTTTTTATATATGATATAATTATTATACAGCCTTATGACATAATAATCATCCTAGTTAAAATTTATAGAGAGTTACAGTAATTTTATAATAATGCGAATTTTTCAATAAGGAGCGTTATATGATGAGTAATTTTAAGATATACTTTCTTTACCACAGTGGATTTATTGTAGAATTAGAACATACAATACTGGTCTTCGATTATTTCCAGGATCCGTGTGATAAAATGTCTGAGGTATTGGAATCAGGGAAAACTATTTATTTCCTTGTAAGTCATGTTCATCATGATCATTTCAATCCCGGCATAAAAAATTTTGAAAATAAGGCATCCGGTTATTTTATTCATTCTGACTGCCGGCTTCCTTTACGGAATACAGATCATCTTCATATTATGGATGTGGGAGATTCCTATGCAGGAAATGGAATTTCAGTGAAAATGTACGGTTCAACAGATGCAGGAGGTTCGTACGTAGTTGAAGCTGAAGGCCATACCTTTTTCCACGCAGGTGATCTTAACTGGTGGCATTGGGCAGGTGAATCAGACTGGGAGAACAGGGAAGCGAGAGATGCTTTTTTTAAAGAATTAAACAGAATTAAGGAAAGAAAAGCAGATATAGCATTTATTCCTGTAGATGCCCGTCAGCAGGTGGCCCGGGAATGGGGGGTAAAGAAATACCTGGAAAGGTTAGACACGGACTTATTAATACCCATGCATGCATTTGGGCAGCGGTGGGTGCCGTCCTATGAGTTTACCTGGCTTTATCCGGATCAGAAAATCTGGATTCCTGAAGAACCGGGTGATGTATATAAGGGGAATCTCTAATGTCGGTAACATGGCTCTATATAATACTTCTAGAGCTTTCCGGTTATTTTATCGTATACATGACACCTCTTCTGGTTTACAGACCGGTAGTGGTATCAGTAAATCTTATCCTTTTTATAGTTTCATGTATCCTTATCCGCAAAGATAAAAGGATTCCCTTTATGTCTAATATTTTATTTCTGGTTCTATTCATTCTGATAGATACATGGATAAAATTGGGGGCCTGGGCACATAACCAGACAGTATCATAGCTGTTATTCATATCGTTGATTATATGGGCTATCTGGCAGGCAGGAAGAAGCAGGCAAATATAATATAAATTTTGTTCCAAATAGGAAGGAATGCAGTGAATATGCTGACATCGGCTGCTTTTTGGAAGGAGATTCAGTCTGCATTTGACTCCTCAGTTCTTGACAATAAAAAATAAACATTTTAGAATGAGTCTAGGTGCTGGATCAAGTGAACATTCCTTTGATGGATTGAGTCTGATTTATATATTTAAGGTTCTCTTTGGATGTAGTGCAATACATAGGGACTTTCTTTGTATTGAACAGAAATATTTTTCAATGGAGAGTATCCATCTGTTTCGGCTTTTGGAAATATGGTTTATCATTAAGACTATTCTTAGTTTTATCATAATATGCATGTTAAATAATGAAACAGCAGGTTTATACTGCATAGGTTGATTTATTTTGGAAATAGTCAGGATTTTTATGCCCGATTAATGAATAGGTCATTGTTTCCCCAGCATCTCCTGAAGCAGGAGGTGCTTTTTGTTTTAAGAAATCTTTTAATAACATTTAGAAAGAGAGAGGTGAATGGTTTGACATTAGATGAAGTTTTACTTTATGTGATTGTCGGTTGTATTTTTGCAGCAGCCATTGGAGCGGGTATTGGCTATATACTTCGTAAGCGCATAGCTGAAGCAAGGATCGGATCAGCAGAAGAAAAAGCAAAACAGATCGGTGAAGATGCAAAGAAAATGCTGGAAACAGCATCACGGGAAGCTGAAACCTTAAAGAAGGAAACCTTAGTACAGACTCGTGAAGAAATTCATAAGCTTCGTGAAGATGTTGATAAAGAAAATAAACAGCGCCGTGAGGAACTGCAGAGATATGAACAGCGCCTTGTTCAGAAGGAAAATAATCTGGATTGGCGAAGTGGAAATCTGGAACAGCGTGAATCCCAGCTGGATAAGAAGGAAGACCAGTTGAAGAATCAGTCCAAGAAATTGGATGTTCTGTATACTGAACAGGAAAAGAAGCTGGAAGAAATTTCCAGAATGTCCATGGATCAGGCAAAGGAAATGATTCTGTCCAGGGTGGATGAAGAGTTAACTCATGAAAAGGCAGTTCGTATCCGCAGTGCGGTTGAAGAAGCTAAAAATACGGCTGATGCTAAAGCACGGGAGATTATTGCAGCCGCTATTCAGCGCAATGCAGCAGATACAGTTTCTGAAACAACAGTATCTGTAGTTGCCCTGCCTAATGAAGAGATGAAGGGACGTATTATCGGCCGTGAAGGTCGTAATATCCGGGCTATTGAAACATTGACCGGCGTAGATCTGATTATTGATGATACTCCGGAAGCAGTCATACTTTCCTGCTTTGATCCGATTCGCCGGGAAATAGCAAGACTGGCTCTCGAGAGTCTTGTAAAGGATGGACGTATCCATCCGGCTCGCATAGAGGAAGTTGTTGCCAAGACGAAAAAAGATGTGGATAAAGCGATTCGTGAAGCTGGTGAGCAGGCTGTCATGGAATGTGGAGTACGTGGAATTCATCCTGATCTGGTAAAAATCCTTGGACGCTTGAAATATCGTACAAGTTATGGTCAGAATGTATTGCAGCACTCTATCGACACTTCTTATTTTGCCGGTATCTTAGCGGCAGAAGTAGGAGCCAATGTAGAACTTGCCAAACGCGCCGGCCTGCTCCATGATATTGGTAAAGCCGTAGATCGTGAACAGGAAGGCACCCATGTGGAACTTGGGGTTGAGCTTGCTCAGAAATATCATGAAGCTCCCGAAGTAATCAATACAATTGCATCCCATCATGGAGATACAGAAGCAAACTGTGTTGAAGCTGTACTGGTTGCTGCAGCAGATGCCATATCTGCCGCTCGTCCAGGCGCACGTCGTGAAACACTGGAAAATTATATTAAACGATTAACGAAACTGGAAGATATTGCAAAATCCTTCCCGGGAGTAGCTGGATGCTATGCTATTCAGGCTGGTCGTGAACTGAGAGTTATTGTAAAACCTGAAAAAGTTTCTGAAGATCAGACAACCATTCTTGCGCATGATATTTCTCAGAGAATTGAAAAAGAACTGCAGTATCCTGGACAGGTCAAAGTTATCGTGATCCGCGAAACAAGAGCTACAGGTATTGCAAAATAATAGAACTGGCATAAAGCAGTAATATAAGTAACGAGATGGTTTATCTGTCTCGTTACTTTTTTACTGAAAGCAGGGAAGCTGAAAATAAAGATGTCTTCTGATTCCGAAATCTCCCGAATCTGCATTCATTAACCAGTATTTACTGAGTTTGATCTCATCCTTCTGATTTAACGGATTTACGAGAGTGTGATATAATTAGTCAACATATTAATATTAAATATTAAATATTACATTTACATAAGGCTATAAATAACCTGGAGGTTCCATTATGGATAGAGAAGACTTGGACAAACAACTAAAAAAAAATGGAGAATCCATGAAAGAGACATACAATGGATCTCATAAGGGAAGAATGAAAGTTGCAACTCTTGCGCTGGCGATGCTTCTGGCAGGAGGCATTGGCGGATACTATTTCGATCAGTTCCATTTTAATACCAAAGAATCCTACCAGATTCCGGAGAGCAGCAGTAAACAGACGGAAGAATTACCGGCTGTTCGAAATACTGCTGTGGTACAGGCGATCAAAAAGGTAGGGCCGGCTGTTGTTGGTATCACGACAAAAGTATATGACAGGGATATATTTAATCGCCGCGTAGAAGTTGGACAAAGCGTAGGCTCCGGAGTACTCTTTGACAAAAAAGGATATATTGTTACAAATAACCATGTGGTTGCTGGAAGCAAAGAGGTTAATGTCAGCTTATCCAACGGAAAAACAGTGGCAGGAAAAGTGATAGGTGCAGATCCTTCTACAGATCTGGCAGTTGTTAAAATTGAAGGTGATGAAAATCTTCCTGTAGCAGAATTTGGTGATTCTGATGCGCTGCAGGTAGGTGAAACTGCAATTGCCATAGGCAATCCTTTAGGTCTTGAATTCCGGGGAACAGCAACCGTTGGGGTTATCAGCGCCTTAAATAGAAGTCTGGATGATATTGATCAGAGATTTAAATTAATTCAGACCGATGCGGCTATTAATCCCGGTAATTCTGGCGGTGCGTTAGTTACCGCTGATGGCAAAGTAGTAGGGATTAACAGTGCTAAAATCGCAAAAGAAGGGGTTGAAGGAATGGGGTTTGCTATTCCGATCAATTCTGCAAAAATAATCATACAGCAGCTGATAGATAATGGCAGGGTGATAAGAGCATATCTTGGCGTATATGCAGCTGACAAGGATATTGCACAGCGTTATGGATATAATTGGGACCATGATGGCGGAGTACTCGTTATGAAAATCGCTGTCAGAAGCCCTCTCAGTCTTACTGATGTCCGTCCGGGAGACTATATTATGGCTATTGATGGAAAATCCATTTCTACGGTGAAAGATATGAGAATTATTCTGGATGGACATAAACCGGGGGATACTATCCAGCTTACTTATGAACATAATGGCAATGAAGTGACTACTGATGTGTTGCTGGCATCAGCACCGGAGTCTGGAAACTGATGAAATTTACAATTCTTGCTATCGGAAAAATTAAAGAGAAATGGATGCAGCAGGGGATTGCTGAATATATAAAAAGACTTGAGCCAATGGCTAAAGTTGAAATTATCGGGCTGGATGAAGAAAAAATGCCTGATCATCCATCTCCTGCTATTAAAGAGAAAGTTATGGAAAAAGAAGGAGAAAAATTACTCAAATATGTAAAGAGTGATGATTACCTGATTCTTCTTGACCTTAAAGGCGGTAAGGTTTCTTCTGAACAATTGGCCGATATCATACAGAATGGAATGGTAAAAGGAACCAGTCATTTTCTCTTTATGATTGGAGGTCCTTTTGGCAATGGTAAAAACATTCAGAAGAGAGCGAATCTGTCCATTTCCATCAGTAATATGACATTTACCCATCAGATGGTCAGACTGATTCTGGCAGAACAGCTCTATAGAGCTATGAAAATTATTCGACATGAACCTTACCATTTGTAAATAATAAAAATCTTTATTTCCGGATTTTTAAAGAGAGATACAGCAGAGATATCTGAAATAAAATATAATTGCGGTGCCGAGAATGTCATATATGCTTAAATACACTTTACTTGCAATGCCTGGTTAGATAAAATATAGGTATAGAAGTAATATCTGGTATAGTTATGAGGGGGGATTTCCATGTTGTCTAAAGGACTTAAAGTGAAAGACTTCATGACTAAGTATGTGTTTACCGTTTCACCAGATGTGACAGTACATCGCTTAGTGGGGCTTTTCCTTACACACCCGGTCAGCGCTATTCCTGTGGTAGGGGATGACAATGAGCTTTTGGGGATTGTTTCGGAAGTAGATCTTTTGTATAAAAAGGTAACTCCTAAAATACCTCAGTATGTTGATGTTCTCGGTAGCAATCTCTATTACTGTGGATTCGGAAGATATGAAAAATCTTTCAGGAAGCTCCTTGCAATTACTGCTGCTGATATTATGACGAAGGATGTTCGTTGTGTTACTCCAGATACAGATATGGAAGCAGTGACTAATCTCATGATAGATGAACATCTGAAAACTGTTCCGGTAGTAGAAAAAAGTAAATGTGGAGTAAACGATAAAACCCCGTCGGCACGATTGGTGGGAATCATTACAAGACACGATATTCTGGGAGCTATTGCAGCTACAGAAGTAGAAGAATTATTAAAGAAAAAAGATTAACCGTCAGAAATTAAATAAGATGTTCTTGGTTCATTTGGGCAAAATAAAAGCTGTTCTGAAAAGTGCAGTTTTTATTTTGCTTATATGTACGAATTATATGATTTTTGGGACATACATCAATTCTATACGGTATTCCGGAGGTAATGGAGTATCATGCTTAAGCTGATCATCCAGGTTTTAAACAGATTACATAGAGGAGTATTAATTTGTGGAGGATTTGCTCTGTTCATGTTTTTAGGAGCACTTCTTTTAATGCTGCCCTGGGCACATACCGGAACTAGAGAAGTCAGCTTTGTGGATGCTTTATTCATGTCAGTCAGCACGGTCAGTGTTACAGGTATGAGCATGTTTGACCTGAAAAATGATTTTACCGTGTTTGGGCAGATGATTATCCTCATTTTGATGCAGGTGGGAGGTCTCGGAATTATGACCATGATGGCAATGGTCAGCATTTATACAGGACGAAAAATCCGCCTTCAGGAACGGCTGCTTATTCGGGACTCCTTCAACCTGCAGACGCCTTCTGGCATGGTTATGCTAGTACGTAAGATTATTCTTATAACTTTGGGAGTTGAATTGACTTCAGGAACATTGCTTGCCATTTATTTGTATTTCAAATATGGAATTTATGGTATCTATTTAGGGTATTGGCATGCGGTTTCCGCATTCATGAACTGTGGTATGGATGTAATGGGCAATGATGTGGGTTTTGCATCTATGGCAGAGGATACGTTTGTCAGTACGGTAATTGTAATTACTATGTTTCTGGGAGGTATCGGATTTATTGCGCTTGATGATTTATTCCGGTATCATCGATGGTCTAAATTCTCTTTTAACAGTAAATTCATTTTCATTATGGAAGGGATTCTTATCTCTGCAGGTGTTATTATTTATATTCTGTTTGAAGGGGATAATCCTGAAACATTAGGGAATATGAACCTTTGGGAAAAATGGCAGAGTGCGCTTTTCATGTCTGTTTCGTCCAGACTTGCCGGATTTGCTGTTTTTGATGTCCACTCCATGATGAATGCTACTTTGCTTGTAGTCATGATGTTTATGTTTATCGGGGCGGCTCCTGTATCCAGCGGTGGTGGTATTCGTACAACTACCATTGGCCTTCTGATGTTATCTCTTTATGCCTGGATCAGAGGGAAAAGAGAAGTGGTTATATTTCATAAACAGGTAGATCCCAAATGTCTGGTGAAGGCTTCCAATGTATTCACATTGGCGATTGTCCTTACTTTTCTTACTGCATTTTTTATCTTCCTCTTAGCTCCTTCACATTTTGATTTTGAAGATACGCTTTTTGAAGCCGTTTCAGCTTTCAGTACTGTAGGCTTCAGTATGGGGCTTACCGGGGAATGGAATACTCCCTGCAAAATAGTTCTAATGATTGCCATGTATATTGGCCGTATAGGAGTCATGACGCTGGCAATTACATTTGCTACTCATCATAAGGGTTCTATCAAGTATCCAGAAGAAAATATTATTATAGGATAGGGGACAGCGGTATGGTTCATAAATTACAGTTTTTTGTAGCCGGTTTAGGTCGTTTTGGGAAAAGCGTAGCTGTTACATTGGAAAAAATGGGCTATGATGTAATGGCAATGGACATTAATGAAGATGTAGTGCAGGATCTGTCGGATACATTGGGGTATGTGGTTTGTGCGGACTGCTCCGATGAAAAGAATCTGGCTTCCATTGGTGCAGGTAATGCTGATGTGGCAGTAGTATCATTAGGAGATCTGTCCGCAAGCCTGATGACGACCCTGATCTTAAAAGATATGGGAGTTAAAAAGATTGTAGTCAAAGCGCTGGATCCGCTTCATGGCAAAATGCTTCAGAAGATTGGCGCTGATAAAATCATTTACTCGGAAAAAGAGATGGGGGTCAGGGTTGCACATAACCTTATTTCGCCAGGAATCGTCGATTATATTGAGATGGAGAATAATATTACTATCCTTTCTATTCATGTACCTGGTGAATGGATAGGAAAGAGTATTTTAGATATTGATGTACGAAGAAAATATAATATTACAGTTGCAGCAATTAAACGAAAGGGGGAAATGTTTGTCAATCCCCGCCCGGATATAAAAATGACAGAAGATGATATGCTTATCATTCTGGGGGATTCAGGAAGTGTTAAGAGAGTAACAGAAAGTCTGGATTAATAGTATTCTTGAAATCATATATTTTTTTTGCTATGATACGTATGATTATAATCCTATAAATATTTGTCACACAATCTATTATCAAAGAGGCAAATCTGTATCAGAATTTATCTTTTCTGATGTGTGACTGATGAACTCAGCATGTAAGAAAACAGGCATTTTGAACTCAGTTGTTTCTTTTTATTTAATCATAACAGGAGTGATTCCTTTTGGAAAAGTTAGTAATTCACGGTGGACGTCCTCTTCGCGGGCATGTTCGCGTTTCCAGCGCAAAAAATGCAGTACTTCCAATTATTGTAGCGACCCTTCTTCCTTCAACACCCGCTTCTATTGTAGATGCACCAGATCTTGATGATGTTAATACTATCTGCGCAGTGCTTGAATCATTAGGGGTTAAGGTAAAGAAAGAAGAAAATGTTCTTACTTTCGATTCTTCCTTATTAGATAAAACCGAAGCATCCTATGAACTCATGAGCAAAATGAGAGCTTCATTCCTGATAATGGGACCTCTTCTGGCTAAAATGGGACATGCAAAAATTGCACTTCCTGGCGGATGCATGATTGGAAGCAGACCTATTGATCTGCACCTTAAAGCTTTTGAAGCTATGGGGGCAGAAATTAATGTGGGTAATGGTTTTGTTGAGGGATATGCACCTCACGGCCTTAAGGGTACTACCATTTATCTTGACTTCCCAAGTGTAGGGGCTACAGAAAATATCTTAATGGCAGCTGCTATGGCGGAAGGACGTACGATTATCGAAAATGCAGCGGAAGAACCGGAAATTGTAGACCTTGTAACCTTCTTGAACTCCATGGGAGCTAATATTAAGGGGGCAGGTACCAATATTATTCGTGTAGAAGGACAAAAAGAGCTGAAGGGTGTTTCTCACACCGTCATTCCTGATAGAATTGAGGCCGGCACATTTATGATTGCTGCTGCTATGGCTGGCGGTGATGTAGTGATTGATAATGTCCTTAATGAACACATGAAACCTCTTCTTGCCAAGTTGAATGAAGCGGGTGTTAAGGTTATTAAGGATATTGACAGTGTAAGAGTTATCAGTGATGGCCATATCCGTTCTACCGATATCAAAACTCTTCCATACCCCGGATTTCCAACAGATCTTCAGGCGCAGTTTATGGCTCTCATGACTATCGGAAATGGAATCAGTAAAGTTACAGAAACTGTTTTTGAAAACCGCTTTATGCACGTTGGTGAATTACAGCGTATGGGGGCTTCGATACAGGTGGAAGGCCGCTCTGCCATCGTTCGTGGCGTTCCTTTCCTGACCGGAGCTTTTGTAAGAGCCACTGATCTGAGAGCAGGAGCAGCATTGACCCTGGCAGGACTGTCAGCCCATGGAGAGACTGAAATCGGAGAACTTCATCATATCGATCGTGGGTATGATCATCTTGTAGAGAAGCTGCAGGGGTTAGGAGCAGACATTGCCAGAGTCGATAAAAACTAAAAGGATCATGCACAGGGACATCCGGATACATCAGAGTTCATTGATCGACTGGATTGGCTCTTTAGGCTCAGAAGATATTGGTGTAGATATTGGCACTTCCAATATTGTTATTTTCTTCAAACATAAGGGACTGGTTTTTCCGGAAGCTTCTACTATAGCCAGAAACGAAGAGACCCATGAGTATTTTGCTTATGGCACAAAAGCGGAAGAAATGGCAGGTAAAACTCCGCCGGAAATTCGAATTATTCATCCATTGAAGAAAAGTGAAGTGGTTGATTACAATGGGACAGCTTATCTGCTGAATTCTATTGTCAATCAGTCCTACCTGAAAGGTATGTTCTTTCATCCGAGGCTCATGATGTGTGTTCCCACTGGAATTAACAGTGTGCAGCGCAGAGCACTGCTGGAAGCCGCTGTAGCTATTGGAGCAAGAAAGACCGTACTCATTGATCAGCCGTTAGCGGCTGTCATGGGTTTCGGATACACAAAAAGGGAAGGAACCATGATTGTAGACATGGGGGGAGGCTCTACAAAAATTTCGGTTCTTTCTCAGAATGGAATTGTTGTCAGTCATTTTTCCAGTGAGTCTGGTTTGGATATGGATGCAGCCATACTTAATCTGGTAAGAGACAAGTATCATATCCGAATTGGGATCAAGGAAGCAGAAAATCTTAAAATTGCACTTGGAGCATCCTGGGATCTGAATCGTATTCCACAAATTGCAGAAACTTACGGCCTTTCAATAGTATCGGGCCTTCCTGTCAAGATTGCGGTAACTAATGAAGATATAGCAAATGCAATTAATCCAATCCTGTACAGAATCTTGAGGAATATCAGAGATATTCTGCAGCGTACTCCGCCGGAACTGCTTGCATCTATTCGTGAAAATGGGATTGCCATGATTGGCGGTTTATCACAATTGCGGGGGATGGATGAATTAATTTCAAAACTCATCGGTGTTCCTGCGCATGTGGCTGAAAGGCCTTCCTATGTGAATGCGGTGGGAGCAGGTTCAGCTTTGGATTATATCGATGATCTCAGAGATTCATTGCAGGATCTGCATTAGCGTCATATCTGTTTATAAAATGTAAGGGTACAGTGGGGAAATCAGACTGTACCCTTTTATTTATCTGTTGTTCAAATAGAGCAACCTTTAGAATTATCTCATCGGTTTCCGGCCAAATGATTTAAACAATTTGAGTTAAAACCGTATATCTATTGAGAAAATCAGATTAACCGTGTTACAATTAAATAAATATAAGTTATTGAATATTAAATTTCTGACAATTTTACAGATTTAACAGTTAGAATTGAGGGATATTATGGATAATTTAAAAAGAGCTGCAATTATTGCAGGAACTGTAATTGGTTTAGCATCTCCTGCCTATGCGGCAGAGATTTCACAAAATTCAGTTTTATCAGGTACTGTAACATCTGTTATTGATGTTAATACTGCCGTGAAAGAAGGGCAGGTACTTGCTACAGTGGATTCCCTGGTGGGGGCTGTGCCTGCTGCCAGAGCCAGTGCTGATGGAGTAGTAGTCAAAGTGCTGGTTACTAAAGGTCAGAATATTACCAAACAGGATGTGGTGGCTGTTATTGAAACAAAATAGTCTTGAAGGAGCTTTTACTTCATGAGATTAAAAAGTAAATTAGCAAAATTAGGAATTCTTATGTGCCTTTCTCTTGGCAGTATAGTCCCCTCTTTTGCAATTTCAGACACTGAATTTCTTCCTGTTTCTGAAGTAAAAGAAGGTATGCATGGCTATGCTAAAACCGTAATACATGGCACTAAAATAGACACATTTGATGTCGACGTTTTAGGAATTATGAAGAATAAGGGGGCTGCCGGAGGTGATCTGGTTCTTGTTAAAGTATCAGGTCCTCTTATTAATGAAACTGGCGGGATTGCGCAGGGAATGAGTGGAAGCCCGGTGTATATAGATGGAAAACTGCTGGGAGCTATTGCCTATGGATTTCCTCAATCTGATGGACGTATAGGCATGGTTACACCAATTTCTGATATGCTTCGTTTATGGACTGTCGACAAGAACACCGATAATAATCAGGATATAAATGGTAATGACGACCTTATTCCACTTGCAACTCCTGTAATGGCATCTGGCTATACGCGGGAAGGCATGGATTTTCTGGGCGATAAGATGAAAGATTTCCATATGGTTCCTTATTCATCAGCCTCTTCCGGAGCCGATGATGCGCCGCAGGTACTGGAGGCGGGGAGTGCAGTATCTGCAGCTCTCGTTACTGGAGACTTAAAATTAGGAGCTATCGGGACAGTTACTTACGTGGATGGGGATCATATGGTTGCTTTTGGACATCCTTTCATGGACAGAGGCGGATCCAGTTATTTCATGCATAATTCCTACATATTTACTGTCGTGCCTAGCCATAATGTTCCCTTTAAACTTGGGTCTGTGGGGGCAATGATTGGGGAAATTAATCAGGATAGAGGTGCTGGAATAAGCGGTATTTCCGGCTTGATTCCGGAATCTGTAAGACTCCATTCATCAGTGTTTGATGAAGATACAGGAAGAAGAGGAGACTTGAACGTTCGCATTATTCAGAACGAAAATCTTATTCCCATGCTCGCTGTAACCTCTGCTTATAACAATATCAGTAATACTTTAGACAGAAATGGAATGGGGACAGTATCTCTTGCTTATACCTTATTCCCTGAAGATATGAAACAGAAAACCTTTACCAGAACTAACATGTACTGGTCTTCCAAGGATGTGGCAGCCAGAAGCGTTGACGAGATTTATAACGTTATTAAACTGCTGACGCAGAATCGTTTCAAACCCTACAAACTTCGTAATATTTCTGTTGATATGAAAGTAACTGAAGAAAGGAAAACTGCACAGATTATTGAAGCAGCTGCTTCACCTACAATTGTAAGTCCTGGGGATACCATCTATATCCGGGTTAAGCTTCAGCCCTGGAGAGGTGAAATATTCTATAAAGATGTAACGTTTAAAGTTCCTGAAAACCAGCCAATGGGAGATATGATTCTTGAAGTCAGAGGCGGAGGAGTGATTCCGCTGCCTTATCTGATTCAGCAGCAGAAATATAATCTTACCGATGAAATTCTGGAAAGAATCCGTACTTATAAGGATTTTGATGATCTTTTTACTAAAATTGGAAAAGAAGATAAAAACAACCAGATAGTAGTTGAAATACTGGATCCCGATACCAGCATGATTGATAAGGGGGATGACAGTAAGGTCAAGACTGAAATTCAGAATAAAAAGCCTTCTGAAACACCTGATTATCTTAGAGGTAATTCCGTGGAGAAAAACGGGGCTGATAAAGAAGGCGATGCCCCTAAGAGCAGTGTAGATACCAATTATGTAATTTACGGGGATGGGCAGTTTAATTTTAAAGTGATGAACCCTGAAGAAAGGGATAAGGCACTCAGGAAACAAATGACTTCCCGGCGTAAAAATATGGCTGAGATGAAAAATGAATCTAATGAAAAGGACACTGATAAAGACGAAAAAAGCAAAGATAATAAGTAACAATCATGCGAATCTGCACGGAAGGGAGTGAAAGTATGGAATTTCTGACGTCATTAGGGAAGCAGACCCTGTATGTTTTTCATCAGATGGGGGCAGTGATCCTTCTACTACTGTCAGCTGTTCATGAAATTTCTAACTTTAGAGGCCGAGAAACCGTGAGACAATGCTTATCTTTGGGGGTTTTATCCTTTCCCATTGTTGCATTGACATTGCTTTTTACCGGTATGGTTTTATCTGTGCAGATTGCAGGCGAACTAACCAAGTATGGCGCTGATTTTACAGTCGGTGCTATCGTAGCTATCGGGATTGGCCGAGAATTGGGACCGGTGTTGTGCGGCGTAGTGCTGGCAGGACGAGTAGGTGCCGCAATTACCGCGGAAATTGGTACAATGCGTGTTACAGAGCAGATTGATGCTCTTCAGTGTATGGCAGTCAATCCGGTAGGATATCTGGTCCTTCCCCGGTTGGTTGCCTGTATGGCAATGCTCCCTATACTTGATGTATTTGGTGTAGCCATCGGAGTAGGCGGAGGCATGATCGTAGCTTCTCTCTCTCATGGGGTTTCGTCTTATGTTTTTATGCATTCTATTCATACTTTCTGCGTCCCATCTGATTTGTATATTGGAGTTATCAAGTCGATTATTTTTGGAATGATAGTAGCACTCGTAGGCTGTGACAGAGGGATGACCTGTACTGCAGGAGCGGAAGGTGTAGGTAAAGCAACAACTCAGTCCGTGGTATATTCCATTATTATGCTTTTCGCTGCTAATTATCTTTTGTCTTCCATTCTTTTCTGAGAGGTCAAATGATTAAAAGAAACATGATTGACATAAAACATGTCTACCAGACATTTGGTGACAGGCCTATATTAAAGGATGTAAGTCTTTCTGTAAAAGAAGGAGAAACCATGGTTATTCTTGGCGCTTCAGGCTCCGGGAAATCAACCCTTTTAAAACTTATTATCGGCCTTATGCAGCCAACATCTGGAGAAGTTATTGTCAATGGCAGGAACATGGGAGAAATCTCCCAAAAAGAACTGAATGAAGAACGTAAAAATATGGGGTTTGTTTTTCAGTACTCTGCCCTTTTTGATTCTATGACTGTAAAAGAAAATGTTGCATTTGGTCTCAGAATGCATACCGATTATTCCGAAGATGAAATAGATCGCATTGTGAAAGAAAAACTTCGTCTGGTAGGGCTGGAGGGAATTGAATCACTTATGCCATCCAGTCTTTCCGGCGGAATGAAAAAGCGGGTTAGCCTGGCCAGAGCTATTGCGTTAAATCCCAAAATCATTCTTTATGATGAACCGACAGCAGGACTGGATCCCATAAGATCGACAGATATAAGTCTCCTCATAAAGAATACCCAGGAAGTAATGCACGCTACCAGCGTAGTAGTTACTCATGATTTGAAATCTGCCCGTATGATAGCTGACAGAATGGCTTTTCTTTATAATGGTTCATTCCTGATTGTGGGAACTCCTGAAGATTTAGAGAAATCTTCGGATCCATTAGTACGGCAGTTCATGGAAGGTCAGCCTTCCGATACAGTTTTTCCAAGAGAAGGTGATGTGAAATGAAGTGGACAACAGAAGCGAAGGTTGGTGCCTTTTCCCTGTTGGGAATCATTCTTTTCACGGCTATTATCATTCAGCTCAGTAACATGGTTATATTTGGAAAAAGCGGATTTCATGTAACCGGTTATTTTAAGGAAGCAGAAGGAATCGAACCAGGCAATCCTGTTCATTATGCAGGTGTAGAAGTCGGTATGGTCGATAAGATCAGTGTAGAAAATGGGGAAGCAGTAGTAAATCTTAAATTTTATAACGACGCCAAAGTCCCTAAAGACGCAGACTTCTCTATTCAGACTTCCAGTGTGATGGGCGGGAGATTTATCAAAGTCTCTGGTGGTCATCAGGAAAGCGGTTATCTTTCTGATGGCATGTCCGTGCAGGGGAAAGCAGTTCCGGGGATTGATCAGGCTATGGATAAAATGGATAAATTGATGAATTCAGCGCAGACCATGCTTGACGGAATTAACACAGTGGTAGCTGATGCAGGATTACAGAAGAATGTCAAAAACAGTATCAATAACTTTGAAACCATATCTCAGAATCTTGCTATTTTGACCGCAAAGGGAATTCAGACTGCAGACCAGCTTGATGGAATTACTTCTCAGGTGAATGAAATGCTTTATCAGTTTAATGGGGACGGTAAAGCTGTTTCTGATGCAAGACAGATTATGGACAATTTAGTCGTTGCCTCAGAAAATGCAAAATATATTTCCAATGATGCTAAAAATATTTCTGGAAAAATTAATAAAATTATAGGCGGGAATACAGATTTAAGTGTATCTGTTTCCGGTGAATTGTTATATAATACAAAGAAAGATAAGTTTTCACCTGATCTGTTTCTCCATATGGGAAATAACCGTTTTGGAGTTTTGGGGGTTGAATCTCTGACTGATGATCCTGTATATGATGCGGTATTTGGCAGAATGAGAGGGAGCCAGAGTGTTTATGCAGGTATTATCCGCAATAAATTAGGCGGAGGAGTCAGTGTAGAGAAAAACAGATGGAAATTTAATGCAGACTTGTTTAATCCGGATGATTTAACAATGAGGATCCGGACAAGTTACATCTTTACTGATAATTTATCAGTTGTCGGTCAGTCGATTTTTCCATACAGCCGGAGAGGTGGAGGAAACTATATCGGCATTGGATACAACTATTGACAGGCGTTCGTCGTAGAAGGGATGGCATTTATGAATAAATATACCTACCGTATTTTAACTGCAGCTGTGGTGATTGCACTTTCATGGGGCATCAGTGCAGAAGCAAAGGGGTCTGTGACAAAGACTGCTACTGACCCGGTGATTACTAAACAGGCACTGTCTGCGCAGATGAAGCAGGCTTCTGAAAATGAAAATATCAATTTCAACAATATGCTTCTTCAGAAAAATCTGTCTGATTCTCTTGGCGATGTGGTTTCTCCAGAATCATCCAGTCTGGATATTGATCTGAAAGGTGCTGTATCTACAGCTATCCAGAATAACAGAGATATTACTATTGCAGACCTTAAGAGAAAACAGGCTGAATCAGATATTCGGAAGGCGGCAGCTGCAAAAAATCCTCAGCTTTCTTACAGCTGGGAAGGACGTCAGTTTAAGACACAGGTAGTAAGCGCTGCTACCGGTAAAATTGATAATCGCTCTTACAGCCAGGGCATAAATGTTTCTTTACCTTTGTGGACTGGCGGTAACGTGGAAGGTCTGATTAATGAGGCCCGTTATGCCAAGAATATTTCTGATCTTGCTTATTATAAGACAGAAGCAGATACCAAGCTTTCTGCAGTTACCGCTTATTACCAGTATCTGGAAGCTATTAAACTGGCAGAAGTACAGTCGCAATCTGTTAAGGACTATGCAGACCATCTGAAAAATGTACAGCAGCAGTTTGACGCCGGAATTGTGGCTAAACTTGATGTACTTACCTCCAATGTATCGCTGGCTAATGCCAAAAAGGCAAGTATTTCTGCTGATAACGCAAGAGATCTTGCAGAAGCTAATCTGAACAATATCATGCGTATTGGAATGAATACAAAATTAAATCCAGTGGACAAGGATTTTCCTGAACCGGATTTTGATTTAACCATGGATCAGGCTATTGCGGCAGCTCAGAAATATCGCTGGGAACTGGTTCAGGCTGATTACAACGTCCGGGTTGCCAAAGAAGAACTTAGAGTAGCCAGATCCGGCTATATGCCAACTGTTGCAGTAGGCGGTGGATACAGCTGGAAGGAACCGGGGATCTCTAAGGTAGATAAGGATGACTGGGCTGCTCAGGCTACGGTCAGCTGGAAACTTTGGGATGGCGGCGCTACTGATGCGGCAATCAAGAAAGCCAATGAAGGTATACGGATTGCCAATGAGCAGCTTCTTCAGGCAAGAGAATCTGTTGAGCTGGAAGTGCGCCAGGATTATCTGAATGTTCTTTCTTACAGAGAACAGATACGTGCTGCCGAAGCTTCTGTGGCACAGGCAGAAGAAGCCTATAAGATTGCAACTGTCCGTTATCAGAGCGGAGTAGGCATCAACCTTGATGTACTGGATGCAGAACTGCAGCTCAATACGGCAAGAACAAATTATATTACTGCACTTTATAACTATAATATTGGACTGGCTACACTGGAACATGCTATGGGGATTCCTGCTGTTATCCGTCCATAAATCATGAATGAAGATAAAAAATAAAAGCTCTTAGATGGAGCTTGTTTCCAGGGAGATTGCGGTGAATAGTAAAATCAAGTGGTGGATAAACAGCATAGCGGGGGCGATATTTGTCATGCTTTGTGCTGTTTATCTGCTCATACGTCCAATCGTAGTACAAAATCTAGACCCGGTGCTTAAAGAACAGTCCGTTAATCTGATTAACGGCAGTCTTACATGGGAGGCTGTTGATCTGGATCCCAAATTGAATCTTTCTTTTACCAATCTTGTTTTGAAGGATCAGGATGGGAATAATGTTCTTGAAACTCCTTCCTTAACTGTGGGATGGTCCTTATCGTCTCTATATAATTACCTTGTTAATCATGCCGGGGTTTCTTCTGTTGTTAACAGTGTGACGGTGGATGATCCTGCTGTTACAATTGCTCAGCAATCTGATGGCAGCTGGAATATCACCCATATTCTGAAGCTAACAGATTCAGAAGAAAATAATGTATTCAGAGGCCGGGTTATTATTCATAACGGAAATGCCCGGGTAACTTCCAACAGTGCAGGAAATTTTGATTTTTCAAAATTGGACGGTACTTTTATCTGGGACAAAGATTCTCATATTACTGGTGACTTAACCGGTTCATTACTGGATAGTTCATTCAGCTCACATCTTAAATATACTGACAGTAAAAATTTAGCCATTGACATAAAAACAGATCCCGTTTCCTTGAAATCGTTGCAGGGACTTGTTGACAGTATTCCTCAAGTGCAGCATAAGCTCATTTTAAAGGACGGAACTGGTCAGGTGACTGAAGCAAAGATCAGTACAAATAATAATGTTGTAGCGTATCGGATTACCGGTTCTTTTAATCATGCTGCTCTTGGCTATGAAAATTTCAATCTGGCTGATGGAGCAGCCTTTTTTTATCTGGAAAACGGAAATCTTTCCTTAAAGGATGTGGATGCAAAGGTTAATGGACAGCATATTATCGGCGATGTAAACATTAATTTCGCCGGCAAAGAAGCTGTCTATCAGGGGAATGCGACCTTTGACAGATTGGATTTAAGTGAATTTGTACCTGATGATATCCAGGGAATCATGGATGGACAAGTATCATTTTCCGGAACTGTTTCGAATCCTCAAATCAGTGGGAATGTAATCATTAAGAACGGTAATTATCAGAACCTCATATTTAAAGAAGTAAAAGCGATATTTTCCTATGACCAGGGAAAGCTTGATTTATCCTCACTGGACGCAGAAGCTGCTGGAGGTAATGCCACTGCCCATGGAACTTATGATATGAACAGCGGCAGTTTCAATATACAGGCAGATGCAGAAAATATAGATTTGACACAGATTCCGGTGAACCAGAATATAAGCGGTCATGCGACCGGTTTTCTGCTGGCTGATGGTGTTTATTCCAACGGAAGCTTTATTCTTGATAAGGCCTCATTTAATGGGGAAGTCCGTCACTTTGCTTATGATGATATAAAAGCTCAGGATTTTCAGGGATTTGGCAGTTATAAGGATGGAATCTGGAAATTCACAGGAAATGGTCAATTGCTATCCTACAGGGATGTAAATCTTGATAATCTGGCAGTATCTCTTGAAAGTGAAAATGGAAAGATTCATATTCCTTATGCAAGCGGAATCTCTGGGGAAGGATCCTTCTATGTAACTGGAGATTTCAGTCAGTATGATGAAATGAATCTTCAGATTGATGCTGCAAGAATGGATCTGTCTCAGTTCTCATCTATTGCAGGTGAAGAAATATCCGGACTTGCAGATGTGCATGGCCATATTTCAGGTACTATGGAGAATCCTGAAGGGAATTTCAGGGTACATGCAAAAGACGGTTATTTAAAAACAGTTCAATTTAATACCATTGATGGCAATGTAGTGTTCCATGATCAATATATGGATATTAAAGACCTTGCATTAAAAGGCGAGTCTGGCTCTCATATGGTTACAGGGAAAGTAGGTATTCAGGCACCTCATACAATGAATGTAACTGTTAAAACGGAAAGATCCAGGATAGAGTCTCTTCTTGCAGCTGCAGGTCTTGATTATCCGGTTACCGGTTGGATCGATAACAGTCTTACTATTCACGGTGATGCAGATAATCCAGTTATTAATGGTGATTTCAAAGCGTCCGATGGTTCTGTCATGGGAGAACTATTCCAGAATATATCCGGGCTTTATTCCTATGATAATGGTGAATTAAAGATTACTAACGCTTTGGGATATATTTATGATGGAGTCGTATTATTGAATGGAACCTATACTGCTCAGGGCCTGGATTTTGATGTGTCACTTACAGATATCAGCATAGACCACATGATTCCAGACAAGGGGATTGAAGGAAGAATTTCATTAAACGGTAAAGTAAAAGGAACTGTGGATAATCCATCTTTTGATGGTATTGCTTCTGCCAGGGAAGTAACGATTGGTGGAAATACTATCAGGAATGTTTCGTCCGGGATTCATTACAGAGATCATGTCGTTTATGTGGATGAAGGATTTTTCCGTCAGAAGGCAGGGACTTTCCAGTGGAAGGGAAGTTACAATATGTCTTCCGGTGCTCTTCAGGGATATCTTGACTTCAACAGATGGAATATAAGTGATATTCTGAAAATTCTTAATAAATCTGTAGAAGGGGTAGATGGGACCGTAGAAGGCGGCGTACAGATCGGTGGAACGGTAGATAACCCAAGCGTCAACTTCAAGGCTCATGTGTTGGGGGGACATTTAGGCGATGCTGTGCTGGGAGAAGGGGATATTGACTTCTCCTATATGAATAAAGCACTCTCTATCCGCAAATTCAGTATCCCTGTAGGAGAAGGACTTTTGGCTGCTCAGGGATCCATGAACAGTGAAGGCAATCTTGATATTCAGGCAGCAGCAAAAGATATGGATATTTCCTGGATTCCTGCTGTCCTTGGCAGAAAAGAGATTTCTGTGGGAGGCCAGCTGACAGCAGCGCTGAACTTATCTGGTACCAAAACAGATCCGGTTGCTGATATTTCTGTTGGTATAGATCATCCCCGCTATGGTGAAATAGCTTTTGATAATATGTCACTTATGGCTAATGCGGCCAATAATGTAGTAGTCATTCAGAATGCGGTCATTTCAAGAGATATTTATCGTGCAACAATGAAAGGAAGCATGCCTGGAAATTTATTTACCGGAAGCACAACAGATAAAGCTGTTCCTATGAATCTGGATGTAAATCTGGATCAGGCAGATATGAATATGCTGGCTTTGTTCTTTAAACCAGTCACATCTGCTTCCGGGCCAATTCATGGACATGTATCAATTACCGGCAGTTATGATAATCCTTTATTATTTGGCGGAGTGTCTGCCAAGGATGCCAGGTTAACATTAATTACTTTAAATGAACCTGTTTCTCCTATAAATCTAAATCTGTCCTTTGCGGGAAATACGGCGGCTTTTGAAGGAAGCGCCGATTTCGGGGGTGGACAGATGACAGCAAAAGGCGACATGTCCTGGGATCATTATTCTATCAATCATTACAGCGGAGAACTGCATGTTCATACTCCAAATATAAATTCCGTCTATTATAAAGGCAGTTTAGATGGAGATTTTACATTAGGAGAAGTGAATGGATATGAAAGGCCAGGATTTGAAGGAACTTTGAAAGTTCAGAATGCAACTGTAGATATTCCTTTTGCTCTTCTGGGAGAGTCAGGCAGTAATGACCTGAATCTTTTGACAAGAATCAGTGTACAGGTGGGAGATAATGTAAGACTCTATAACACTGCATTTTATGATCTTATGATTAGAGGCAATATCGGTATGCTGGGACCTGTCAATGATCCGATTATGAGTGGACGGGTTAATGTGGAAAAAGGGACAGTAAGAATTAATACATCAACCTTTAAAGTGGAACAGGCTCATGCCGTATGGGGTAATGAAGCAGGTTCATTCCTCCCTGATGTTTATGCAAAGGCTGTCACAAAAGTCGGCCACTATAATATCACTGCAGAATTGGAGGGGGCAGTTAATAATATGAAGACCACCTTCCACAGTGAGCCGGCGCTAAATGATTCGCAGATCCTGATGCTTCTCACGCTTCATCAGAATCCTAATAACAAAGAGGATAATGAAGCAATGGAAGGAGCGTTATTTAATGCTGGACTTACCATGCTCTTTGGCAATGGTATCCAGGATTTCCTTCAGGATAAAATCGGTCTTGATCAGATTTCTATTACTTCAAGTCTGACTGATTATTACGATAATGTAGATGATTCTAATGATAATTACTATTACATTAAGATTGGTAAGTATATATTCAATGATTTTATGCTGACTGCAACAATGGGAATGAATAATGAAGAGAGAAGTGTAGGAATGCACTATGATCTGAATTCGCGGATAGGTATTTCTTCGTGGTATAATAGTAAACATGACAGTTATATAGGTACAGACTGGAATTTCCGTTTTTAGGAGAATACTATGCTGGAAGAATATAAAAAATTTCTGTCGACCATAAAAAAGCTCACAGCCGATGAGGAAAAGGAATTGTGGCGGCAGTATAAAGAAGAAGGGGAGGCAGGAGCCAGACAGGCTCTGATAGAACATTACCAGCCCCTCGTTTTCCGGGAGGCCATGAAATACTCGCTGCAGGAAGCGGTAACTCTTGATCTGATTCAGGAAGGAACCGTCGGCCTCATGGAGGCAGTAGAGAAGTTCAATCCTTCTCTTGGAGTGGCATTTTCCCTTTATGCCATTCATCGTATCCGGGGAAGGATGGTAAGTTTCCTGCAGAAAAATGATAAGGAATTTCTCGTTGAAGAAGGTGAAGAAAAAGTCTTTACCATGGAAACAGTGCCAGACACTGCCTTTGAATCTGCAGATCGGAGCGTATTGAATTCAAGAATCAGTCAGGCGGTCAGCCGCCTTCCTGAAAGGGAACAGGATGTGATACGCATGGTTTACTTAAAAGAGCAGACGCCTCAGGAAACGGCGGAGGCCATGGATGTCAGTGCTGCTTATGTCTATCGGCTTCAAAAAAGAGGAATACGCAGGCTGAGAGGTATGCTTTCGAAACTGATGCATGATAGAAAGTAATGGTTTTTCTGTGAATACTTATGTAAAAATAAGGAAATCCATGAAAAAACAAGAAAATGTTTCCTATTCCATGTTCATTTATCTTTAATTTTCTCTGATTATATAAATAAAAGCATAAAAGAACTTTTGTATTTGGATACATTCCTTAACAGGAGGTATTATGTCAGGGGATAAAATTAAACGGGTAAGAGCGGTTCGACAATGGCTTGAGAAAGCAGAACATTCCTATTCAAGTCACAGGGAAATTACTGGTGAGATAAATCTCATCATGGCACAGGCAGAAATGCAGAGACTAAAGGAAACCCATAAAAATTCTAAATTTCAACGTTATATTGTAAGAATAGGAGCCTTAGGGGCAGCTTTGGGGATTTGTCTTTGTATTAATCTGGTCTGGAATGCCATCAATGTTCCCGTAAATGAGACAAATCTTCCTGTACAAATCGTAATCAATGAAAAGACTCCAGTGACAGTATCTGAGGCACCTCGTGCCGATTCCACTGTGACTGTAGAAAAGTCTTCTGAACACCCGATTGTGGCAACTCAGCCAGCTTTTTCTGAATCCTATTCTTCTACGAAGGACAACAGTGTATCAGCTGAGGCTCCTTCTATAGCGAAACCCCGTGTTTCTTTGTCAGATAAAGAAATTCAGAGTGTGGTGGGAGAAGCAGGTCGAGCATTGCGGGGACAGGTTTGATTCTTCAAATATAATTGAAATGTGGCAGAAATCTGCTAAATCAAGAGGAGGATTCTATGATTTATTCAAAAAGTAAAAAAATACTGATTTTATCAGCTGTTTTGGCTTCAATGTCAGGCATTTCCGCTTTTGCGGATGCTCCTAATATGGCGGGACCGCAGAATGGAATGTCTCAGAGTTCCATGATTTCCGTCAGAAGCGGACAGGCAGTAAACAATGACAATACCATTCCCGATAACACAGAAAATACTGCTGAAGAACCTTCTCTGGCAGTAGAACAGTCTTCGCAGACCGTAGCTGTTGGAGATGCTTCCTTATATTTATCTAAAACCGATGATGAGAACATTGCGGCACAGGTAGGGAAAACGATTACTTCTGTAGATTTTTCTGGTATTCCAGAAGAGGTCAAAACAAAGATTTCTCCTCTGATTCAGAGTAAAACCGGTACACAGGTTACAGAAGAAGGCATTCGTAATGATGTCGCTTCTTTAGGATCTACCGGCGTGTTTTCTCAGATTACTCCAGCATTCACTGCTGTACCTGAAGGGGTAGGCATTACATATCAGCTGGTTCCTAATCCGGTTGTTCATGATGTTAAGATTTCTGGGAATACGGTCTTTACCGATGACTATCTGAAATCCATTATGAATATTCCCAAGGACAGTGTTTTGAATTTCGTCCTTGTGAACCAGAAACTGAAAGAAATTGAAAATCTTTATCTGAAACAGGGATACATGCTCGTTTCCATTCCTAATGTGCAGGTATCTTCTGATGGAACGCTTCACGTTGATATCTCCGAAGGCATGGTAGAAGATTTTGTACTTGTGGGCAATGATAAGACAAAAGATAAAGTCATTCTCCGCGAAATGAAGCTCAAGAAGGGCAAACCATTCAATAAATTCCTGGCCAGCCGTAGCATGGAAAGACTCTATAACACCGGTTATTTTGAAGATGTTAACATGAAACTTCTGCCGGGCAAAGAAAATGAACACAATGTTATCATTGAAATCGACGTAATTGAACAGAAGACCGGTATTGTTACCGTTGGTGCCGGTTATTCTGATTCTGACGGTACTGTAGGTATCGTTGAACTGGGAGATACCAACTTCCGGGGAACCGGTGACAAGGTGAACTTCCACTGGGAATTCGGCGGTGCCGGTGACGGAAAGAACTACACCATTTCCTATACCCGTCCATGGATCAATTCCAATGGTGACTCTCTTGGCGCTTCCATCTTTAACCGTATCTATACCTATGATGACTATGATGCTGACGGTAATGAAATTGCAGAATATGATAAGAGGAGAAAGGGCTGGAATATTACCTGGGGTCATGTAAGTGATGATTACAGGACCAACTATTTCAACTTCGACAGCACCAAAGAATCCTATGATGACCATGATGGCTTTGAATGGGGAAGTGCAGCAACGAGCAAAGGACACACCGAAAAGACTATGGATGATGAATGGTACAGAGCCATTATGAATAATTTTGGCACTACCAACAGCTTCACTTTTACCCATGTATTTGATAACCGGGATAACTATTTCAATGCAAGCCGTGGACGCCGTATTTCCTTCTCTGCTCAGTGGGGCGGTCATGGACTTGGCGGAGACTATGATTTCTACAAGTTCACTACAGAAGGCCGTTTCTATAAGGGTCTTGGAAATGGCCATATCCTGGCACTCCGTGTCATGGGCGGCTATATTGATGGAGATGTATCTTACGGCAACCTCTTTGACCTTGGCGGTTCCAACACTCTTCGCGGATATGAGGATGATCAGTTCAAAGGTAAGAAGATGTATGCTGCAACCCTTGAATATCGTTTCCCGATTGCCAAGAAAGTACAGGGCGTTGTCTTTACTGATGCAGGCAGCACATGGGGACTGGACAGCACTAAGATTCCGTGGTATGAAGATGATGACTCCCTTAACTGGTCTGTGGGCGTAGGTCTCCGTCTCCAGACACCGATTGGACCGATCCGTCTTGATTACGGTCATGGAGATCAGAATAAATTCCATTTCAGCTTTGGCACACAGTTCTAATTTCCGGAAGGAGGAATTATGATTTCTTCCTTGAAGACCAGAATAACAGGCATGTGCCTGTGCATGGTGTTGGCTTCTGCTACTCTTCCAATGAGGGCAGAAGCCTCTGCCATTGAAAATATAAATGTAAATCTGTCAGTAAGTGAAGGAGATCTGCCACCACAGGTTGAGAAAAGAATCAATGCCAGTATTTCTTCTATTGGTAACAGGATCTTTATAGGAAAGGACTCCAGCAGTTTCCAGTTGAATGACGGTGAATACAATAAGGTATTGGCTGATATTATCAACAGGGTGGTTATTGGTTATGTAGTGTCTGATCTTAATGTGAGTTATGGTGAGACAACTGCTATTTCTGTCAGTCTTCAGCCGGTAGGCAAAATGATTCATCATGTGCAGACAGTGATTGATTATGGAAATCTGACGCCAGAGGCCAGCCGTTATGTAAAAGAAGAAACCAGAGATGTGCCTGTTCTCATGAACAATCTGCTGGTCGGGCTTCCTGTTGATTCAGTCGGATGGGCAGAAAGCGTATCTCAATCTGCAGGACGGGATCTTCTTAAACAGATTCTTCCTGAATTTCAGGCAAATTTTGAGGTGGAATCAGGAGAGGATACTAAGGTAAAAATTTATCTGATTCCTCAGGGGAAAATTGTCCGTTCTGCCAGATTAACATTTGAGAAGACTACTATTCCCAGACTTCTGATGCTTCGTGCAGCAGAGAAAACAGAACAGTCCCTGAAGAATCTGGAGGGGCTTCCTGTCGATTTCGTTGCACGGAATCAGGAGCGTATTTCTCGGGAAATGAATGATATTCTCCAGAAGGATTCATTTATAAAGAAATATGAGATTATTACGGACACAAGGTTAGTTCCAGGAGAAAATATTGAACTCTTTGTGAATGCATTGACAGATCATTGGATCATCAGGACGGAAGTATGGATGGATGCTGGAAGAGATGGTAATGAAAACACATCTTTTGAAGGGATGCTTGGACATTACCTTGGCAGCAATGATGTTGTATTCGGAGAGGCCCGCTTCTATCCAGGACCGGTAGAATGGGATATCTATGGAGGATGGTATCATCATTTCGATTCATTCATGGATATTGGGTATAAATATAATTTTTCGGAAAATGAGAATCATGTATTTGGCGTGATTCCCCTGGGAAATAAATTTGCGTTAAGATACGACAGAAATTTTAAAAACAGGGAAGATGAATTTGGCTTTTCCTATAAAATTTATAATTACATGACTCTGGAATATGTGTATAATAATGAAGATGGCAAATGGCTGAGGCTGGTTGCTAATTTATAAAGGAGTGATTTGCATTATGATGACAACTCTTGGTAATAAAAAGAATGTAAAAATTTTCTCTTTTGCGCTTGCAGGTATTTTTATTGCATCAGTCGCTGCTATGGCTGTTGTTTCCATGGGAGATACTGCCAATGCAGCTCCAACTTCTGATATCGGTGTTGTAGATCAGAGACAGGTGATTTCCGCAAACGGACAGCTGGCTTTAGACTACCAGAAGAAGGTTAAGGAAATTGCTGATGAAATGCAGAAGGATTTTGACAGTAAATCTGCAGGCATGAGTGATTCAGAAAAGGAAAAATTATTCAATGACATGCAGCAGCAGTTTAATCAGAAACGTACTGCTGTAGATAAAGATATGGAAGATAAAGTGACAGGAGCAGTTAAATCTGTAGCATCCAAGAAGGGATTGTCTCTGGTTGTTGATAAATCTGCTGTCATTTATGGTGGAACTGATATTACCAAGGAAGTCAGTGATGCATTAAATAAACAGGTATCTGATTCTGCATCTAAATCTGATGCTTCTTCTGACAGTAAATCTGAAAGTAAATAACGGAGTCCATGATGAAACGTTCTAGCTTGATGCTTGCTATATCAGCTGTTGTTATTGCTGTTTTAGCCATATTTTTTATTGTGCATAAGGATAAAGAACAGATACCTTCCGCGGCAAAATCTCATTATGGCGTAGCGGATCTGGAAACTCTCGTAAAGGCACATCCTGCATATAGCGAATATTTTAAGTTGGAAACGGAGTATAATCAACTGCTGGCGCAGTATCAGACAGAGAGAAAAAAACTTATAGATTCCTCTATCAGACAAAAAGCAGTCACTGACAGATTAAGCGATGTAACCAGACGTATGGCTGCGGAGGATGAGCTTAAGACAAAGGTGAAGGCAAAGGAAGATGAACTTAATAATCATCTGAACGATCTTTATAAAGATATTGAGAAAAAGCACACTGCTAAGACCGGTGATTATACATTATTCGGTTCACTTACTCCAGAAGAACGGACGGAAATGGCTAATCTGCAGATTAAGCTGACGATTCTTGGTGTTACTGGAGAGGAGAAGGAACAGATCAAAAATCGGCTGCATGAACTTATGGAATTAAGAACAGCTCGCGGGTCAATGGATATGTCAGCCTGGACTCCGGAAGAGGTTCAGGCAATGACAGAAGCCAAGAAAAAAGCGCAGGATGAACTGGATGAATATTCCCGACGGTTAGCTGAAGAAATCCGGCACAAAATAGCTGAAGAAAAAAAGATAAATAAGGCTGAAATTGAAGAAAGTTTTGCAGAAAGCCACAAAGAGTGGGATCAGACATGGAAGGATCGCATTAAAAATAAACAGGAACAGATGGCTGAAGTAAAAAAAGAGATTATGGCTGATATTGAAAAGGAAGCAGCAAGGCTTGCTTCTGAGAAACATCTGGATATGATTTTTTCAAGATATAAAGCTAATGTCAATGCCGAAGACGTGACCGGTGATTTAGCAAGTAGAATTATAAGTATCAAGAGGTAAACAGGATGATTGAAATGAAAAAGGCTATGTGGACTAAACTGGCCTGTGTTGGTATGATTGCCCTTTCCAGTATATTTGCTGGATGTGGCAGTGAACATAAAGTGGCTGTAATAGATTATCAGAAGTTGGAGAAGTCTCCCAAAATTCAATCTATCCAGCAGGAAATCAAGGATAAAGATAAGGAGATACAGACAAGACTCTCTGATGATTCTGCTAAGGGATTATCTGACGAAGAAATGCAGAAAAAAGTGCAGTCAGCTCAGCAGGAGCGAATGATCTTTATTCAGAGTAAAGAGAATCAGATAAAATCTCTGATTGAGTCTCAGGCTGGGGTAATTGCGAAAGAGAAGAATATTGGCATTGTTATGAACAAAATGGCTGTACCGTCAGGTGCAATTGATATTACCGATGAAGTATTGGCAAAAATTGATGGTGGCGCATCTGGCGCTGATGCTTCTAAAGCAAAGTGAGGAGAAGTATGAAGAAGACAGCGGCTGAGTTGGCAGAAATTGTTCATGGAGTCCTTCATGGAGATGGTTCTGTAATTATTGATGATGTACGAAGTGCAGAAAGTGCGGGTCCTTCCCATGTTACCTTTGCACGGGGCATCTATGCTGAACATATTGAAGAGTTTAAAGCAGGCGTTATTCTGGTAGACGAATTACCGAAGGGTTGTACAAAGAATGTAATTGTTGTATCTGATTGCCGCCGCGCATTTGGAGAACTGATAGATCTGTATCATCCAGAAAACCGTTTCACACCAGGAATTCATCCTACTGCGGTGATAAGTGATACGGCAGTGATTGGTAAGGATGTATGCATTATGCCTTATACAGTCATTGATGATGGTGCGGTAATTGGTGATGGAACAATTATTTATCCATATACTTATATCGGAAAAAATGCAGTCATCGGTAAAAACTGTGAGCTTAATCCAGGATCTGTGGTTCATGAAAATACAGTTATGGGTGACAGAGTTGTTCTTCGCGCCCATGCAGTAGTAGGAGGTCAGGGATTTGGCTTCTCTACCGATGAAAATGGACATCATCACCATATCCGCCAGTTAGGGAAAGTAGTGATTGGTAATGACTGTGAAGTTGGTGCAGGAACAGCAATTGATAATGGAGCACTCAATGATACGTCTGTAGGAAATGGGACCAAGATTGATAATCTTGTCCATTTAGGCCATAATGTCCAGATTGGAGAAGACTGCTTCATCATTGCGCAAACAGGTATTGCAGGAAGCACAACAGTTGGAAATCACTGCATTCTGGCAGGACAGACAGGTGTCAATGGCCATGTAAATATCACGGATAATGTAGTCCTTGGCGGCAAGAGTGGTGTTATTGGAAATATTAATGAACCAGGCGTCTACATGGGGTATCCGGCACGTACTCATGCGCAGTGGGGGCGTGTAGAGGTAGCTGTTTCCCGCCTTCCTGAATTGATGAAGAAAATCCGGGTTTTGGAAAGAAAACTGAAGGATAAGGGGATAGAATAGTTTGTTTATTAAGCAAAGAAAGAGTTCTTTGCTGCTTATAGAAATGTTGCAAGGCTCTCAAATGTGTCAACTGTGAGCCTTGTATTTTTCTTTTATTTGAGGTCTTTATGGGTGCAACATACAGATTATTGAAAATGCTTGGATGGATTTCCTGTCATCTTTCTCCATCAGGGGCGGAATCCTTTGGAAGAGGACTCGGACTTATTTTCTGGGCTCTCATTCCTCCAAAACGTAAAATTTTAGCTGTGAATAATATTCTTCGAGCTGGAGTTACTTCAGACAGGATGGCAGCTTCAAAGATTGCAAAAGAATCAGCTCTCCGATTTGGACCTTTGGGGATTTCCATGTTCCGATTTCCTCTTTTGAATAAGGACAATATTCAGGACTATGTTACTGTCAGGGGAAGAGAGAAATTAGACAAGCTGAAGGAAGAAGGGAAAGGATGTATTCTGGCAGCTACCCATTGTGGTAACTGGGAGATGGAGGGAGCTGCGCTGGCACTTTATGGATATCCTCTTCTTTCTGTTGCAATGAAACAGAAAAATAAAGATTTTGACAGATTCCTGTGCGAATACCGTTCAATGCCTGGACAGACTGTAGAATATAAGACTGGGGTCCGGAACATGTTATCCCGACTGAAACAGGGTTATTTTGTAGGGCTTCTATGTGACCAGGATCCTGGTGAAACAGGGATTCTCTCAGATTTTATGGGGAATAAGACTTTAACCCCCACTGGACCGGCTCATTTTGCACTGCTGACGAAACTTCCTGTTATGACTGCATTCATTCATCAGACATCGCCCTGGCACTATGAAATTATTATCGGTGATCCAATTACTGCAGAAGAAGGGTTAAACAAGAAAGAAGCTATTCAGGACATTACAGATAAAATTAATAAACGTCTGGAAAAATGGATTTATCAGTATCCAGAAGAATGGTTCTGGCTTCATAACAGATGGAAATGGACCGATCGTTTCCATCCGGAATGGAAAGGGAAGGATGTCAAAAGTGGTACAGCTGAGAGTTGACAGGATCTATTGCCATGAAATCCCCATGATTGTGGTACATCCTGTGCATGATATGGGTAAACCGGTTATTTTCTATCATGGATGGAGCAGCCGTATTGATTTTCAGTTAAGCAAAGCATGTCTGTTAGCTGTCAATGGTTATACAGTCTATATTCCTGAAATGATCCATCATGGGGAAAGAAAAGCACTGGAAAATTACTATAGCGTAGATATGTACCCATTATTTTGGAATGTAATTTTCCAGAATATGATAGAATTTCCAGTGATTCGTGATTATATTTCAGAGAACTGTCAGGAAAAACCAGTTATTATGGGACATTCTCTTGGTGGACTTACTGTTTTAGGAATAGGGAGTCTTTATGAGGATGACATAAAAGGAATTGTATCATTTAACGGATCAGGGGATTGGCTTTTGACCCATCTTTTTATTCAGGCAAGATTTGGCTATTACGTACCAGAAGATTGGGAACTTTATAAAGAGTTGGAAAAAAAATCTCCTGTTAACCATGTTAAAGATATGTCCAACATACCGATTTTACTGACTAATGGGGAAAATGATATTTCTATTGATCCAAGGGCACAGGATCATTTTTTTACTGAAATAAAAAAGAGTAATCAGCGAGTTGCTCATATCAAATATCCACAGCTTGGTCATTTTGTGACTATGCACATGATGGATGATGCGATCCAGTGGATGGAGGATCTCCAATAAGTTCCATTTCAGACATATTGTGTGTAAGACGGAGAAAGAAGGAATCTCACTGAATAATTCGAAGAACATCATTACTCTTGTTGCAAGCATGTTTCTGGTAGCCTCGGGATATACCATGGTTATTCCTTTTCTTCCCCTTTATCTGGTAGAATTGGGAGTTCCATTAGATAAAATCGCTTTTTGGACCGGCATTGTATTTTCAGTATGCTTTCTTGTGGCAGGTGTTATGGGCCCGCTGTGGGGGAAAATGGCAGATACATCCGGCAAGAAACGTATGGCTGTAAGAGCAGCAGTACTTCTGGGATTGTCTTATCTCTTTTGCGGGCTCTGTCAGAACGAGTATCATCTGATGGCAGCCCGTGCTTTTCAGGGGTTTGCCAATGGATTTGTTGCGGCTGCCATGGCTATTATTTCAGATAGCACAAAAACAGAGTATTTAGGAAAAAATCTGGGGATTGCCCAGACGGCATTGGTTGTTGGCGGTATTTGCGGCCCTCTGATTGGCGGAGGATTATCTCATACAATCGGTATGCGAAATACGTTTTTCCTGTCGGCCATTTTTTTATGGATTGTAGCGCTTGCAGTTATTTTCTTTGTAAGAGATGTGTCTCCCGGTCTGAAAAAAACAGAGGGGGATGGAGGATCCTCCATCCTAGGGGATTTATCATACAGTTTCCATAATACCCGTTTGAGAGAACTTCTTACGATTATATTCTTTCTTCAGACTACTCTTCTGATGATTCAACCGGTTACTGCCATTTACATAAGCCAGCTGATGGACCATAAGGGTAATATCGAACTGATTTCTGGTATTATTATGTCAAGCGGTGGATTTGCCGGGGCACTTACGACTACATGGTGGGGAAAGTTCGGGCAGAAAAAGGGATATTATAGGGCAATGTGTTTTACTTTGCTTGCTGCTGGACTTATTACTATGACACAGTCGCTGCCAGATTCAGTCGTTGGGTTTGGTACCTGCCAGTTTCTTGCAGGATGTTTTATTATTGGAGTGAATCCTTCTATTAATGCTGCACTTGTAAAATATACCCCGGATGATTTCAGAGGAAGGGCTTTTGGTCTATCAACAACCGCTCAACAGTTTGGTAATATGTGCGGTCCAATGATTTCCGCTTTTTTATCAATTCAGTTTGGCATATGGGAAATATATGCAGCAGCTGGATGCATTCAGCTGTTATTAGGTCTTAACGTTTATTTTAGACATATTTATCATTTGAAAGAAAAACATTCTTAATATGATAGTTGTGAGTATAAAGAAAAGCGCTTACCGACTGCGTCGATAAGCGCTTTTCTTTATTTTACCTTATTTCTCAATGTTCCGATTGGGTCAATCGTGACTTCTACAATATCGCCTTTTTTTAAGAATTCAGGAGGATTGAATCCCATGCCGACTCCCTGAGGTGTTCCTGTAGCAATCACATCTCCCGGCAGAAGTGTCATACCGGCAGATAATGTTTCGATTAATTTGGATATAGAGAAAATCAGATCTGTGGTGGACCCTTCCTGACGCAGATTTCCATTTACCTTGGTATAAATAGTGAAAGGAACAGGCCAGTCACCAACCATTACGGTCGGTCCCATGGGACAGAACGTATCAAGACTTTTACCTTTAAACCACTGCTGATGTTTTTTCTGAAGATCTCTGGCAGTAATATCGTTAATGATGGTGTATCCGTATATATATTTCATGGCATCTTCAGAAGCTACATTAGAACAGCGTTTTCCAATGATAATACCTAACTCACCTTCATAATCTACCTCAGAAGTGATTGCAGAATGGGAGTCAATATCTTCATCCGGCCCAATGACTGATGTTGTTGATTTTGTAAAGAAGATAGGAACTTCTGGATTTTCTGCATTTAAATTTTTGTCAAACTCTTTTACGTGTGCCTGATAATTTTTACCAACGCAGAAAATATTGCGTTTGGGGTAGAAAGGAACTTCCAGACGTACCTGATTTAAAAGGACCGGTTCAATGGAGTGGTCTTTTTCATTCATTTCAAGAACTCTTGCAAGATTTAAGAGGCCTTCTTCTCCGCTTTCGATGAATTCATCCATCGTTTCTCCCAGGGGAACAAAGTACGTTTCTTCCAGATCTTCCGCAGAATAAATAGATGTGCCATCTGACGTAAGAACGCCCCACTGACGCTGTCCATTCAGGTTATAGGAAACAAGTCTTTGCATGATATGCCTTCTTTCTTAGGATAATGTTGAATTTTATTTTTATTATATCATAGGACCATAGTCAATAAGGGATAAGATTTATTATCTTGAATGTTGGAATTATAGTAACTTTCTGTATTGTCAGAGCTTTTATTATGAATTCGTAGAGCTGAATTGGGGATATAAGTGGTACCTAAGTGTAAAATTTTTCTCGGTAAGTAAAAGTTCTTGTAATTTGGACAAGAAAAAAGAAGAACCCTTATAATTGAATTGCCAAAAAAAACAAAGAAAGGATTCTTCTTTATGCAAAATAGTGTAACAGAAACACTTA